>Ga0187880_1000253_pt1 | contig 46550 bp, 48 predicted proteins | sample June2016WEW_19_4_FD_132998 | JGI IMG/M metagenome (GOLD analysis project Ga0187880, IMG submission 132998) | Peatland microbial communities from SPRUCE experiment site at the Marcell Experimental Forest, Minnesota, USA - June2016WEW_19_40 | ecosystem: Environmental > Terrestrial > Soil >... | reverse complement strand
CGTGCAACAGGTGATAAGGGACCTCGGCTTGGACAAGCCGAGCCCGGACGTGACCGCCCTGTCGGCCGACGAGCTCACAGCCCAGCTCCGGGATCTGACAAAGCACCTCCTCGCGTACGGTGCGCGGATGCCAAAAGAGCTCATGCTGTTCGTGAAGGACATGCTGTTTCTCGACGGAGCTGTCGCGACGCTGGCTCCCGGACTCGACCTGCTCGGAGAAGTGGCCCTGATCGCGACTTACTTCTTCGAGCGCTATGGGGAAAGGATCGCCTCCGAGATCGGCCTCGATCCCCGCTCGGTCCCGATCGACCTCGACGCTTTGCGGTCGTCCATGGGCCTCGCAGCCGACACCGAGCAGTTCACCCACAGGGACCTGCAGGAACGCCGCGAGGCTGTCCGCAAGAAGTTCGAGCGGGGGGACTCTTAGACGTGCCGATTGAGCCGGGTGGTGCCGGTTCTGGCGTGAGCGTGCCACGATGCGGATCGGCGAGCACCATCGGCGCGTTGGCACGTCAGGCTGTGTCGAACCGACGGATCAGCACACTTCTCTTGCCTTTCCGCCGGGTATCTGGCTACTCTCAACCCAGCCGCTAACCGGCCTTCTCGTGGCGTGACCTCGCCGCCGTCAAGTCCCCACGACGAGAAGGAACGACCATGCGCCCACCGGTGGACGACCGCGCGGTACGGATCTTGCGCGCGAAGGTGCCCGAGTTCGAGGATCATTACCTCGACCTGCTGGACATCTACGACGAGGACCTCACGCCGCAGGTGGTCTTCAACGAGCTCGCGGACTTCGTGACCGAACTGTTGCAGCACGGTGATCGCGAGGACACCCTCGAACGGTGCTTCGCGGCCGTCGAGCTGGTGGCAATCGAGCCTGGAGCAGACGGGACCGGTCTCGTCGCGTTCTGCTTCCTCGACCAGCTGGCACCTTTCGCCCTCGAGATGACGCGGAGCTACCTTGAGCCGATCACAGAGACGATCCTCGAGCTCGTGGAACAGGACCTCCTCTACGAAGACGACGGCGAGACAGCGCTCCTGGCCTCCGACCGCCCCTCATCTACCTCGCCGCTCCCGCCCGGCGAGAACCGCCTGCAGGCCGAGGACTGACCGTGGCCGCGCAATGCCGCCGGCACTCGCCGGGGCCGGGGCGATCAAGTGCCGACATCCCGGTTCACGAGGTGGTCGGGGCCCTCAGCTTTGCCTGCTCGAGCAGCGTCTCTTCTGACCTGATGGAGGCCGCGTTGGCGGCAGAGACGGCGTCGTAGACCTCCGAGCGGTGGATCGGCACCTGGCGTGGTGCCTCGATGGCGATTCTCACGTGACGCCCGTCCACGATGGCGCGGACCTCGATAACGATGTCGTCGCCGATGAGAATGCGTTCGCCGACGCCACGAGTCAGGACGAGTGCCATCTTGTCTCCTTGGTCGTCTGGAGGTCGACCCCAATCGTAGACTTGCGCGCGGCCGAGGTCCGCCGCCGCGATTGACCCGGCCCGGTGCAAAGACTCGCCGGTGGCCGCCAGGGGGCGGCCGCCGAAGGGGAGAAGTGCCTCACAGATGGGGCTTCAGCCTGCCCATGGCTTGTTGCGGCCGGACCGTCCGCGCCTGTTTGGCAAGATCCGGGACGATCGCGTCGTAAGTAGCTGCGGTGGGGCAGGGATCGCCCGCAACGTAGGCCAAGGACGGCTTTCGAGTCCGAATAGCAAGGTGACCTATGGCTGACGCGGTCGAGGCGATCAACGTACTCAACTTCGCGTTGGACGCGATCCAGGAACGCCAACAGGTCATCGCGAACAACATTACGAACGAGAACACGCCTGGCTTCCAGGCTCAGGTCGTGACCTTCGAGAAGTCGCTCGCTGACGCCGTCGCCGACGGCGGCACCGCGATGGCCACCATCACCCCCGAGGGCCTCCCCTCCGGCACGAACGGCAACAACGTCAGCCTGCCGGCCGAGCTCGCCCTCGAGACGCAGACGAACCTCGAAAACCAGTCGGTCGCGAACTCCCTGAGCTCGGAGTTCGCGATCCTCTCGTCGGCCGTCTCCGGATAGGCAGGAGGACCGCCTCATGTCGATGTTCCCCTCGATTTCCATCGCAGGCACCGGGCTCGAAGTCGACCAGACCTGGATCGACGCCATCGGCGGCAACGTCGCGAACGCCGAGGACGCGGTGACCCCGGGCCAGCCCGTCTACAGGGAAGAGGAGGTGACCGCGGTCGCCTCACCAGGCTCCGGGTCCGGCTCGGCCGGCAACGGCGTCCAGGCGTCCATCACTCTCGGCTCCTCGCAGGGAATCCTCACCCACGACCCGGAGAACCCGCTCGCCGACAAGGCGGGCGACGTGGTCTACCCGAACGTGAACATCGGCCACGAGATGACCTCGCTCGTCGAGGCGCAGGTCAGCTACGAGGTCGACGCCAAAGTCCTCCAGAACAGCGACACCGCCTATCAGGCGATCCTCGCGATCAAGGCCTGACGCCGATGATCCCCCCCATCGTCCCCGTCAGCGCCCTGGCCGGCGCCTCGCCCGCGTCGGCAACCCCTGCCACAACGGCTGTCTCGGGAACCGACGGCTTCGCCAACCTTCTCGGGTCCGCCCTCGATCAGCTCAACGAGACGACGTCGAACGCGGCGACACTTGCCATCGAAGGCGCCACCGGTCAGGCGAACATCGCGGATGTGACGGTCGCCGCCACCGAGGCTCAGCTCGCCGTCCAGCTCGCGACCACCGTCAGGAACGAAGGCGTGACGGCACTCAACTCGATCATGTCGATGCAGGCAGGCTGACGTGGCCGTCGTTGCCTTCGACTCCAGCAAGCTGAACGGAACCGTGGCGCGGACGCGCCAGTACCTCAACGGCTTCACACCCGGCCAAAAGGCGATGACCGTCATAGCGGCCATCGGCCTCGCCGTCGGCGGCGCCGTGTTCGTCACCCATGCGTCAGGACCGAGCTACACGGTCCTTTACGCGAACCTGCAATCCTCCCAGGCCGGCCAAGTCACCCAGCAGCTCTCCTCGAACCACGTCCCCTACGAGCTGCAGGACAACGGCACGACGGTGCTCGTCCCTGAGGCCGACGTGAACCAGGAGCGAATCAGCCTCGCCGAAGCAGGGCTTCCCTCAGGTGGGACCATCACGTTCCAGACCCTCGCCTCGACGGGGATCACCTCGTCCCAGTTCGTGCAGAACGTGGACTACCAAGAGGCACTCGAGGGACAGCTCGCCTCCACCATCGAGTCGATCCAGGGCATCTCGAACGCACAGGTGTCCCTGGTGATGCCCAGTACGTCCAGCTTCGCCGTCGCGAGCACCCAGACCCCGACCGCCTCGGTCCTCGTCGACCTCGCTGACGGGACCGAGCTCACCGCCAGCCAGGTGCAGGGGATAGTCCACCTGGTCGCGTCCGCGGTGCCGAGCCTCGACGCGAACAACGTCACGGTCGTCGACAACAACGGCAACGTCCTTTCCGCCCCGGGCGTCGACGCGTCGGCGAGCACGAGCACCTCTGAGACCACGGCTTACGACGGCCAGCTGGCTGCTTCGCTGACGGCTCTGTTGGCACGTGTCGTCGGTCCGGACAATGCGGCCGTCGAGGTCCACGCCGTTCTCAACTTCAATCAGCAGACCACGACCACGACCGGCCTCGAGCTCAGCAAGGACGGCAAGCCGATCACGACGCCGACGAGCCAGGACACGACCCACCAGACCTACACCGGAAACGGGGCCCAGGCCGCCGGATCACTCGGCTCCACTTCGACCTCGACGAACCAGAACGGCACCTACAACTCGACTGAGACCCAGACCCAGACGGCTGTTGGCCAGGTCTCAGAGACGGTGCAGCAGGCACCCGGACAGGTCGTCAAGACCGCTGTCGCCGTCCTCGTCAACTCGAGCTCCGTGAAACCGTCGCAGCTTCCCAGCATCAAAAGCCTGGTCCAGACGGCGGCCGGGCTTGATCTCGCCACAGGCGACAGCATCGTCGTCACCGCTCTTCCCTTCTCCCCCGCGGCCCAGCAGGCCGCGACGAAGGCCCCGACGATGGTGTCCAAGGTCGAGGGCTTCGCGCCCGACATCGGCCTCCTCCTGCTCATAGTGCTGCTCTTCTTCATGGCCATGCGCAGCTCGAAGAAGCGACGCCCGATCTTCGAAGAGATCCCGATGCGCCAGTTCGGTGGCGCGCTGTCGCCGATCGATGTCGACACCGGTGAGCTGCCGGCCGTGTCGCCGCTCATGTCCGGGATGCTCTCGCAGGCGGCATCACCGGTCACGCGCGAGGTCGACGCCTACATCAACTCGAGCCCCGACGAGGTCGCGCAACTGATGCGTGCCTGGTCCCAGGAGCGGTCCGCAAGAGCGGGATCGTGACGAGATGACCGACGCCGCCGTGACAGAGGCCCCCCAGGTGGAAGCCGCCGAGCACCTTGTTGTGCAGCGAGGTGCTGCCCCGGTGCGCAAGCTCCGTTACGAGAGCCTGACCGGTCAGCAAAAGGTCGCCATCGTGCTCGCCCAGCTCCGCGAGGAGACAGCGTCGATGCTGCTCAAGGCGGTGGGCGACGAAGAGGCGGTGCTGCTGGCCACCGAGATCGCGAACCTCCCGCCGCTGGATCGCGAGGTGGTCGGCCGGGTGCTCGAGGAGTTCGTCGGCAAGGTCGGCGCCACAAGGTCGATCAGCCAGGGCGGTATCGCCCAGGCGCGTCGCATGCTCGCCGCTGCCATCGGAGAGGAGCGCGCCGCCCAGGTCATGCCCCACCTGCAGGGCAACGTCGCCGCCGGGCCGCTCGCCTCGCTTTCGCAGGCGGACCCGAGCCATGTCGTCCCGCTGCTCGTCGACGAGCACCCGCAGACGGTCGCCGTGATCCTCGCCCACATGCCGCCGAACGACGGTTCCAGGTTGCTCGACGCCATGCCGAGCGACTTCCGGGCCGAGGTCGCCATGCGGATCGCGACGATGGGTCCGGTCTCGCCGGAGGCCATCAGCACTTCGGCGCAGCAGCTCGCCAACAAGCTGCGTGGTCTCGGCGCGGCCGGCTCGTCGGTGCCGGGTGGGGTCCCCGCCCTCGTGGAGCTGCTCAACCGGGCGGACGGGTCGACCGAGAAGCAGGTGCTCGCCAGCCTCGAGGAACGCAACCTCGAGCTCGCCGAGGCAGTGAGAGCGCACATGTTCACCTTCGAAGACGTGCTCGCCATGGAAGACAGGACTCTCCAGCTCGTGCTGCGCGGGATCAAGATCCCCGATCTGGCACTCGCCATCAAGGGCACGAGCGACGACCCCGATGTCATGGACAAGATCAAGCGCAACCTCTCCGACCGTGCCCAGGCCGAGCTCGTGGAGGAGATCGAGGTCATGGGCCCGGTGAGGATGTCCCAGGTCGACAACGCCCAGTCGACCATCGTGCGGGCCGTGCGCGAGCTCGAGGCGAGCGGCGAGATCGTAATCGCCAGACAGACGGATCAACTGCTGTGACGATGCGGTCGGCGGTCCTGCGGGGCGACACGGCGACCCTGTCGGTCATCAGGCCGGAAGTGCTGCCTATCGACGGGGAGGCGCTCGTCTCCGAGCACGCACGCGCTGAACGGGAAGGCCGCGCCGCCGGCTACGCAGCCGGCCTGGCACAGGCGCGAGCCGAGGCGCAGGCAGCCGCCGAAACTGCCGCAGCCGCGCAGGCCTCCGCCCTCGGGGCTCTCGAAAAGGCGATCGCCCAGGCCCGAAGCGTTCTCGAGACCGAGCGGCAAGGCCTCGAGCGCGCCGCGGCCGAGCTCGCCTTCAAGATCACAGAGGCCATGGTCGGCCGGGAGCTCAAGCTGTCCTCGTCTCCCGGCCTCGAGGCGGTCCGACGGGCTCTGGCCGAGTCGCCGGAGAGCGACGGGGCCGTGGTCCGGTTGAACCCGGCCGACGCGGAGGCCCTCGGCGACACCTCAGAGCTGAACTCCGTGACGATCGTCCCGGACCCGTCGATAGGGGTGGGGGGATGCGTTCTCGAGGTGGGGGCCGCCTTCGTGGACGCGCGGATCGAAGCCTCGCTCGCGCGGGTGCGCAACGTGCTCAACGAAGCGGCCGGGAAACCATGACTGCCCTCTTAGAGGCCGTCCGGGACCGAGCCGTGCAAGCGGCCCGCCCTCGCCGCTACGGGCGCGTGGTGCGCATGGTCGGCATGTCCATCGAGGTGGTCGGTATCGGGCTTGCGATCGGCGACGGTTGCCTGCTGTTGCGCGAGGGCCAGGATCCAGTGCTGGCCGAGGTCGTCGCCTTGAGCGGAGAGCGCGTCACGTGCCTTCCCTACGGCGACACGACGGGACTTAGCGTCGGGGCCCTCGTCGAGGACACGCGTGGCCCGCTTCCTGTCAGCGTCGGTGAGGAGCTCCTCGGTCGCGTCCTCGACGGCCTCGGCCGGCCGATCGACGACGGGCCCGCGCTCGTCGGGCTCGAGGAAGCCAGCATCGAGGGTTCGCCACCGCATCCGCTCAGGCGCGGCATGGTGTCTCAGCAGCTGGAGCTCGGGGTGCGTGTCCTCGATGGGCTCGTTCCTTGCGGCAGGGGCCAGCGTCTCGGGATCTTCGCGGGCTCGGGTGTCGGCAAGTCCTCTCTCATGTCGATGATCACGAGGGGGACAGCGGCGGACGTGGCCGTCATCGCCCTCGTCGGCGAGCGGGGTCGGGAGGTGGCCGAGTTCGTCAAGCGGGTCCTCGGCACAGAAGGCAGGCGCAGATCGGTGGTCGTCGTGGCCACCTCCGACGCGCCCGCGCTCGTACGCATCCGGGCAGCGTTTCTCGCCACGCGCATCGCCGAGTGGTTCCGCGACCAGGACCGCCACGTTCTCTTGTTGATGGACTCGCTCACACGCTTCGCCATGGCACAACGCGAGGTGGGCCTCGCTGCCGGAGAACCGCCCGCGACCCGCGGCTACCCGCCAAGCGTGTTCGGCCTGCTGCCGCGTCTTTTGGAGCGTGCCGGAATGGCGGAGCGGGGATCGATCACCGGCTTGTACACCGTCCTCGTCGAAGGCGACGACATGAACGAGCCGATCGCGGACACGGCCAGGTCGATCTTGGACGGGCACGTGCAGCTCTCCCGTCAGCTGGCCGAGTCCAACCACTATCCGGCGGTCGACGTCCTCGGCTCGATCTCACGCCTGGCCCCGGCCATCACCGACCCGGAGGCGCTCGCCGCTGCCGGTGAGGTGCGGCGGATGCTCTCGGCCTGGCGCGACGCCAAGGACCTGATCGAGATCGACGCCTACGTCCCCGGCACGAACCCGATCGTGGACAAGGCAATCGCCTTCAAACCCGCCATCGACGCCTACACACGCCAGGCGATGTCGGAACAGTCTCGTCTCGAACAGACTCGGGCAGGCTTGCTCACGCTCGGCGGCTCGGGGGTCCCGTCATGAAGGCCTACTCCTTCCGGCTCGGGGCCGTGCTGCGCGTGCGTCGCGTCGAGACTCTGCTCGCACGCCAGCGCGTCGGTGCTGCCGCGCGTGACCTCGGCTGTGCGGTCGTGCGCGAACGGGAGATCACCGCGACCTACGAGGACGGGACCCGTCCTTCCGGTTGCCTCGACGGCACCGCCTTCCTCGCTACCTACGAGCGCGGGCAGCGCCTGGCAGGAATGCTGGTGTCGGCCGCGGACGTCCGCTCGGCGCGCGAGGCCCGGCTCGGCTCGGAACGCCTCGAGGCTGTGCTTGCGGAACGGCGGGTCGCAGTACTCGAGAGGCTCGACGAGCGGCGCCGGCTGGAATGGCTCGCAGCCGTCCAGCACGAGGACGTGGCGGTGCTCGACGACTTCGCCACAGGCCGCGCGGCGGCCGGGGCAATGACGGCGGCCCGTGATGATTGAACAGATCGCCGCCGTGCCCTCGTTCATCGCCCAGATCGAGGCCCAGTTCGCCCAGCTCGACCAGTCGGCGGCACCCGGGACACCTGCACTCCCGGCGCCGAGCGACCCGTTCGCTGTCCTTCTCGACGCGGCGACGACCACCTCGAGCTCGTCCAGCAGCTCGGTGACGACGGACTCGGCAGCGTCAGAGGTGGAGCCCCAGCTCGTGTCCCTCGCGAGCGCGTCGCCCGCGTCGCTCGAGACGCCTGATGCGGTGGTCGGCTCTTCGACATCGGGGGCGGCGATCGTCTCGGAGGCGTCGAAGTTCCTCGGCGTGCCCTACGTGTGGGGTGGCGAGTCGCCGAGCGGCTTCGACTGCTCGGGTCTCGTGCAGTACGTCTTCGGCCAGCTCGGCGTGCAGGTGCCCCGAGGCTCGGTCGACCAGTCGGAGGTCGGCACGCCGGTGGCCAGTCTTTCGGAGGCACAACCTGGCGACCTGCTCTTCTTCGAGCCCGGGCAGAACGGGGCACCCCCCGGCAAGCCGGGTCACGTCGCCATATACATCGGCAACGGCCAGATGATCGATGCTCCCGAGACGGGCGAGACGGTGCAGGTGCAGGCAGTCCCCTGTCAGCCACTGGCGATCCGCAGGATCACGGTGCCAGTCGACGGGATGGACGCCAGCAGTGCCGAAGCGGTCGCGACCGGCTCCTCAGGCCAAAGCGTCCAAATGGGCTCGATCTCGGTACCGGCACAGTACGCCGGTCTCGTCGAACAGGCCTCCGCCAGCAGCGGCACACCGGCTTCCTTACTCGCCTCGATCCTCTACAACGAGTCGCGGTTCGAGCCCGACGTCGTGTCCTCGGCCGGTGCGGAAGGGATCGCCCAGTTCATGCCGGCCACGGCGGCCGCGAACGGGGTCGACCCCTTCGACCCGTCATCGGCGATCCCGGGTGCAGCCAACCTGCTCGCCCAGTTCCACACCGCCTTCGGCTCGTGGACCGACGCCGTTGCCGCCTACGCGGCCGGCGGCGCTGCCGTCGAGACGGCCGGCGGTGTGCCGGACGACGGGAGCACGCCCGCCTATGTCGCCAAGACCCTCGCCGAGGCCGGGATGGCGGCGGGATCGTGACCAGGTCCGTCACTCTCGCCGACCTGATGCCGTCGCGCGTCGCCCCGACGGCCAAGCCCGCCGCCGTCAGCGAGTCAGCCGAGGACGCACTGGGGGCCCGGAGTGCGCCCTGTTTCGCGCAGGCGCTCGAAGACGCCGGTTCCGCTGACATGAGCACCGAGAAGGAGAACGGCCAGGACGAGCGCGACCACGACGCGGGTCGGGGCACCGACCCGGTTGCGACCACCGCAACAGCCACGGGGAAGGACGCACCGACTCCCGTCCCAGCCGGAGTGTCGGTGGCCTCGCTCGCGCGGACAGAGACGCCACGTAACCTGCCGACCTGCCCACCTCTGCCGTCGGCTCCGCCTCATCACAGCCTTGGGACACCACACGACCACGCCGCGGCCAGCAACGACGCCTCCCCGCACAAGCCCGCGACCCCGCCTGACAGTTTGCCTCCCGACGCTCTGGCGTCACACCTGGCGGCGTCTGGGGCTACAGCGCAAAGTCCTTCGCCTTCGCAAAGCCCCGTACCGCAGCTGAACCAAGCCGCGGTCGGCACTATGGCGCCGCTTTCGGACACTCCTCCCGCACGCTCGGCGCCACCCACCGCCGGTGCCGTCTCGCCCGCAGCAGGCACCCTCTCCTCAGCCGCCACGGAGACGCTCCGAGCGCACGCCGGCGCATGGGTTGGCGCCGGTTTCACCGAAGCCACGAACGGGCGGACCGCCTCGCCACGACCCCCGGAGGATGAGAGCGCGGACGCGCCGCAAGCCCCACCCGCGCCAGACACCACGGTGACTCGGCCGGTGGCTGCTTCGCCGCCTCCGCAGGCTGTCGCGTCGGCAAACCTGCCTGCATCCCCGCACGGCGATGCAGGCAAGCAGCTTCGTGATTCCAACGCCGGCGCGGACAACGGTGCCGGGCAGGTGCCCGGCCACGCCGCGAACGCAGCGGCCGCAGCGGCCGCCGGCTCACAGCCCGTCGTCCTCGAGTCGATGTCGACACCCGTCGTGACGACAAACTCCGGTGAGTTCGCCGTCCGCCTCGACCACGCCACGGCACAGCCGCCGCGCTCCGACTTCGTCGTCTCCAACAACGTGCTCACGGCGACGCTCTCCAAACCCCTGAGCGAGGGAAACGGCACCTACTCCGTGACGGCGATGCTCAACCCACCATCGCTCGGCCACATGCAAGCGGTCGTGAAAGTGGACGGGACGAACGTCAACGTCGTCATCGTCGCCCACACCCCAGAAGGCCATCGCGCCATCGCGGCGCACTTGGACGAGCTCCGGTCCGACCTCGCGGCACGCGGCGGGGAGGTACAGCTGTCGCTCTCCGACGGCGGCGCCAAAGGCGACCGACGCGACCGGTCCGAGCCACCGCCCGCCGCCGCTCAAGACAGCGAAGAAACCGACACTCTCGTCCTCACCGTTGCCCCGGCCCACGGGGCCAAGTCGCTGCACGTGATCCTCTAGGAGGGCCGATGATCCAATCCGTCTCCTCAGTTGCCCCGCTCACCGGCACCTCTGCCACGACGAGCGACGACACGACCTCGTCGGCGACGAGCCCGTCTCAGAGCTCCGGGATGAGCGCCCTGCTGGCCCCGAACGAGTTCTTGAGCCTGCTCGTCGACAACCTCAAGTACCAGGACCCGCTCGACCCGACGAGCAGCGCGGACCTGCTCACCCAACTCGCCTCACTGTCTCAGGTTCAGACCCAGCAGCAGATCGCCGAGACGGACCAGACTTCGGCGGCGGCGAACCTCATAGGCGACACCATCACAGGAAGCGACGTGTCGGGGTCCCCGATTACGGGCGTCGTCAGCGGGTTCTCCCTCACCTCGAGCGGACCGACACTCGACGTCGGCGCCAGCTCCGTGTTGCTCGGCAACATAAGCGCCGTCGACCAAACGCCGACCAGTTCCACATCCACGCCATCGAAGACGCCCGGCGCGTCCCAATGACCTACGAGAACAGACCCGAAAGATCAGGACAACCCACAGGAAAGGGATGACAGCATGCCCGTCATATCACTCGCCGCCGCCGACTCGGGTATCAGCACAATGCAGACCGAGATCGACACCATAGGTAACAACGTCGCCAACTCCGACAGCGACGGCTACCAGGAGGCCGACGTCCAGTTCTCGGACATCCTCACCCAGGAGCTCGCGCCGGGAAGCGGGGCCTCGACTGGCCTCGCCAGCACCGACCCGGCCACGGTCGGCGCCGGCGCACAGGTCGCCGCCATGCAGACGAACTTCAGCCAGGGCGCCATCGTGCAGACCGGCGTGCCGACCGACGCCGCCATCCAGGGGAACGGCTTCTTCGTGGTCTCCCAGGGAGGCAACACCTATTACACCCGTGATGGGGACTTCCAGCTCGATGTGAACGGCACTCTCGCCGCCGCCAACGGCGCCGTCGTGCAGGGCTGGGCCGGGACGACCTCCACGACCGGACCCACCGGGCCGATCACCATCCCGAGCAGCATGACGATCCCCCCGCAGGAAACCGCGAACGTCACCATGGGAGGCAACATCCCCTCGGGCGGCGCCGCGTTCACAACGACGGCGACGATGTACGACGCCCAGGGCAACGCCGTGCCACTGACGCTCACCTACACGCCCTCGACGAGCACCTCGAACGTGTGGACAATGCAGGCGAGCGTCAACGGGACAAACCTGTTCAACTCCGGTGTCACGCTCACGTTCGACTCGACAGGCCAGCTCGAGAGCTACACCGTCGACGGCGGCGCCTCCCAGAAGGTCACGGGCCAGGCGTCCATAGCCACGACCCAAGCGCTCCCGACGGGCTTCAACTGGAACGAGAAGGCGATCGACTTCGTCTTCCCTGCGTCCACCTCCAACGACGCCGTCACGCAGTACACGACCGAGCAGACCGTCGGCGTGGCAACTCAGGATGGCTACACCGAGGGAAGCCTCCAATCATGGTCGATCGGCCAGAATGGGGTCATCACCGGGACCTTCACGAACGGCCAGTCGCAGCAGCTCGGGACGATCGCCCTCGCGAACTTCTCGAACCCCGGTGGGCTCGACAACCTCGGAAACCTCCAGTACCAGACCACCGCCGCCTCGGGCCTGCCCCAGACCGGAACCCCGGGTTCGGCCGGGCGGGGCACCCTGCTCGGCGGAGCGCTCGAACAGTCCAATGTCGACCTTGCCAACCAGCTGACGAGCCTCATCGAGGCGCAGACCGACTACGAGGCGGACACCAAGGTCGTCTCGAGCACAGAAACTGCCCTTCAGGCGCTCGTCACCAACGCCTGATCACTTCCAGCGCTCTGAGGTCCTCACATGTCACGACTCGGATCAGAAATGGCGCGAATCGGCAAGCAACGACGCTTTCGCGTCGTTATTAACTCGGAGGACGAGTGGGGAGCAACAGCCTCCCTTCTCACTGCGCTGTGGTGTGACGTTTTCTCAGAGGTCGGCAAGCCGATAGCTCCGGAGGGAGAAGCGGTGATCCTGGTCACCAAGAAGGACGGGACGACGACCGCTCTGAACATCGACCGCATCGAGCGCGTCGAGCTCAACCCGGTCTCGCTCGGACGGGAGTCGAACGTCTTTTTGGTCGGCGGGGCTCATCTCGTCGTCGAAGAACCTCCGGAGGTCGTCATCGAGCAGATCGTCGACGCCAAGGCGCGCGTCACGGCTCGCGCCTTCGCGATGCCTGAGAAGGAATGGAGGGTCCCCGCCGAACCACCGGGGCCCGTGCTTCGAGTGGTGCCTACGGGAGGCGATGACGAGTGACTCCCGTTGGCATCGTCGTCGCGCTTGGCTCGATCTTCATGGCGATGATCATGGATCACGGCAAGCCGATGACGATTGTCAGCATCCCTTCGATGATCCTCGTGCTCGGTGGCACCCTCGGTGTCTCGATGGCAGGAGTGAACAAGCACGACCTCCGGCCGGTCCGCGGGGCGTTCCGCACCGCCATAAAGAACAAGGTGTCATGGCATGCCGGTGACTTCAACGAGCACCTGATGAAGGTCGCCAAGGAGGCACGGACCATGGGCCTTTTGGCCCTCGAGAACGGCCTGCCGGAAGCGAAGATCGATCCGTTCGTACGCAACGGTGTCGAGCTCATCACGACGACTTCGGACCCCGAACGCGTCCGTAACGTGCTCGACGCCGAGATCGTCGGCATGCGCGCCCGCCACCGCGTCGGCATCAAGTTCTTCCAGGACATGGGCGGCTTCGCCCCGACCATCGGGATACTCGGGACCGTCATCGGCCTCGTGCGCGTGCTGGGCGACCTCTCCGCGCCCGCGACACTCGGACCCGCGATCGCGAGCGCTTTCACGGCAACGCTCTGGGGCGTCATGACGGCGAACATCTTCTGGATCCCGATATCGAACAAACTGAAGCGCCTCTCCGACGACGAGGTTCGCCGCAAGGAGCTCGTCATCGAAGGGCTCCTGGCGGTACAAGAAGGCCTCACAGGTCCCCAGCTCCGTGACCGCCTCGACCCCTTCCTCGCCCCACGCGAGCGTTCCGAGCCGGCAAGGGGCACGACCGCTGAGGAGTCAGCGGCATGAGAACCGGGCGACCCTACCGTGCGGTGAGCTCTACCGAAGAGGGCGGCGAGGAGGAGCCCGCCGGCATGGAACGTTGGTTGCTCACCTACGCGGACATGATCACCTTGCTCCTGGCCCTGTTCGTTGTGCTCTACGCCCTCGGCAGCCTGAACCACGTCAAGTACTCGGAGTTCGCGAAGGGGATGAACGTCTCGTTCAACAACGGGAACAGCCAACCCTCCTCCGCCCGGACCCAGCCCTCGAAGCACCCCGGTGACAATCCGGTCGAAAAGTACGCGGCGTCGCTCGGGACCGTCGAGGCACAGCTCCGCGGGGCTCTCATCAAGGCCGGCCTGATGAAGGACGTGCAACTGACCGCCGGGCCCGGTGGCCTCGTCGTGGGGCTCATCACCGGCAGGACCTATTACGGCGTCGACTCAGCTGCCTTGAGCCCCCTCGGTGCCGAGGTCGTGGACATCACCGGGCAAGTGATCCGCTCGCACACAAACCCGGTCAATGTCGAGGGCTACACCGACAACGAGCCGATCACCGGTGGTCCGTACCGGGACAATTGGCAGCTCTCCGCCGAACGCGCCGTCGTCGTGGTCGAGCGCTTGCAGGACGTCGCCCACGTCAACCCGGCTCAGCTGTACATCGTCGGCTTCGGCCAGTACCACCCGATCGTGCCCAACAGCTCGAAGACGAACCAGGCCAAGAACCGCCGGGTCAACATCGTCATCACGGTGCCGGGCCAGAAAGTAGCCCTGCCATGACCGTCGTGCGGGACCACGACTTTCACCGTACGGAGACCCTCGACCGTCAGTACGTCCCCGCCCTCAACGCGGCCCTCGACACCTTCGCCCGCCACGGCACGGTCGAGCTGTCCACTTCACTTCGCCGCACCACCCAACTCGGCGTCTCCTCGCTGCGCGAGATGTCGTGGCGTGAGGTCACCGCGATCCTCGGCGAGAGGCCCTACCTGGCGACGTTCAACCTCGAGCCGCTGGGCGGGACCGCAATTCTCATGCTGTCCCTCGAGACGGTGGTGAGGATGCTCGATTTCCGTCTCGGCGGTGGCACCCAACCCGCCTTTGGCGGCCACACCGATCTGACCGACACGGACTTCGCCGTGCTCGGCGGCGTCGTCACGCCGCTGCTCTCAGAGCTGGCCGAGAGCCTCTCGCGCGTCAAGGAGGTCGCGGCGGTCCTGGTGTCACAAGAGTCGAGCATCCAGTTCGTGCAGCTCGCCGGCCCCAACGAGATGTTCCTCGTCTCGAGCATGCAGCTGTCCATAGGCGACGACGAACCTGCCGCGATGATCCTCGCTCTTCCCTTCGCTCTGGTACGCCAGATCACCGAGGCGATGCGCTCGGGATCGCGGGCCCGTGACGACGCGACGCTCCTTGTCGAAGAGTCCGTCGTGACCCAGGCCGCCCTCGACGTCTGGCTCGAATTCCCATCCGTGCGCTTGTCCTCGACCGAGGTCTCCGAGCTCGGCGTCGGCGACGTGATCCGCTTCTTCCATCCGCTGAGCCAGCCGCTCGACATGCGCGCCGCGGGCGTTCTCGTCGCCCGGGCACACCAGGGCTCGGTCGGTTCCAAGGTTGTCGCTTCTGTCCTCGAGGAGGTATCCGACGATGGTGAATGAAGCAATCGCCCCGGTCGCGGAGGGAGGTGTCGTGGCGAGCTATGGCGACGTCTGGTCGCGAAAGCCGGCCCGCCTGCGCGACGTCCCCCTCGAGATCAGCGCCCGCATCGGCAGCACGCGGCTCCCCATCCGAGCCGTGCTGGAGCTCGGCATCGGACAGGTGATCGAGCTCGACCGCCAAGTCGGTGCGCCCATCGACATCATCGCCAACAACGACGTGGTCATCGCACGGGGCGAGGTCGTCGAGGTCGACGACGAGTACGGCGTGCGCATAACAGAGGTCGTCCATGGAGCGCTCGACTAGATGGGCAGCTTCATCCTGCTCTTCGGCAGGACGCTCGTAGCGCTCGCCGTAGTGCTCTTCCTCGTCGGGGGGCTGTCGCGCCTGGCGCGGCGCAGCCAGAACGGAGGGTTTGCCAAGCGCGTCGGTGCTCCTCCCAGCGCACGCCTCGAGGTGCTGGGGCGCAAGTCCCTCTCCCGTACCGCCTCGGTAGCCATCGTCCGCGTCGGCGAGCACAACCTCGTCGTCGGGGTCACCCCACAATCTGTCACTCTCATCAGCGAGATCCCGGCGAGCGAGCTCGAGCCCGTCGCCACCGAACTGCAAGCCGACACGCCATGGAAGGCGGAGTCGATGAAGACGCCTATGGCATGGGATGCCACCATCTCCAAGCTGCGGGAGTTGACTGTCCGGCGCTGAGCCGAACCGCAGCGTGTCCTTGCCGGAGCGCTACTTGATTACCACCCGCTTTCCCCTGACCGTGCGGGCCGACAGATGACCGGCTCGCTCATCGCCAGCGCGGCTCCGTCGGTCAACATCAGCCTCGGCGGTCTGCACAGCCCGTCGACATCAGTCGTCATCATTGCGGCGCTCACGATTCTCTCGATCGCGCCGTCGGTGTTGATCTTGTTCACGGGCTTCACGCGCATCTTCATCGTCCTCGGGCTGACCCGCAGCGGCCTCGGGCTCCAGAACACACCTCCCAACCAGGTGCTCGCGGGCATTGCCTTGTTCATCGCCCTGTTCGTTATGGCGCCCGTGCTCAGCCAGGTCGATCACCAGGCCCTGCAGCCCTACCTCGAGGGCAAGGTGAACGCGGCCCAGGCCATCAAGGTGGGCGAGGTGCCGGTGAAGACCTGGATGCTCAAGCAGACAGGCGATTCCGAGCTCCAGATGTTCGCCACCGACCAGCACGACAACTTCACGAACCCCGACACACTTCCGATGACGGTCGTCGTGCCCTCGTTCGTGCTCTCCGAGGTGCAGAGCGCTTTCACGATCGGGTTCGTGATCTTCATCCCGTTCCTCGTCATCGACCTGGTCGTCTCGTCAGTCCTCATGTCGATGGGCATGTTCATGCTCCCCCCGACACTGGTCTCGCTCCCCTTCAAGATCCTTCTCTTCGTGCTCGTCGACGGCTGGGCCCTCGTGGTCCACTCGCTGATCACGAGCTTCCACTGAGGCCACCATGGACACCAACACAGTCGTCACCCTCATGGGCCAGGCCATCGTCATGGTCGCCAAGCTCGCCGGGCCGATCCTCGTCGCGACTCTTGTCGTCGGCCTTTCCGTGTCGCTCTTCCAGGCCGTGACTACCGTGCAGGAGTTCACGCTCACGTTCCTGCCCAAGCTCGTCGTGGTCGCGGCGATCCTCGCGCTCACGGGCCACTGGATGATCACCCAGCTCGTGGACTACGTCCAGCAGCTCTACGGGACGATTCCCCAGCTGCTCAGCTAGCGATGATCCACCTGCAGCTGGCGGCAGGAGTGGCGTTCTTCCTGGCTCTCGTGCGGGGAACTGCGTTCCTCTACCTCTGCCCGCCCTTTGCCAACCGCATGATCCCCTTCCTCGCCAAGACCGGGATCGCCGCCGGCCTGGCCATGGCGGCCGTGCCGACGGTGTCGCGCGACGCGCTGCCGCTCTCGGTCCCCTCGATGATCGGGACCCTCGTCGTCCAGATCGCCGTCGGAGCGCTGATCGGCTTTGTCGTGCAGCTGTTCGTGGGCGCCGTCCAAGGGGCGGGGGCGATCGTGGACCAGTTCTCAGGGCTCAACCTCCCGCCTGCGATCGACCCGTTGAACCTCGACCAGTCGCCGCTGCTCGCCCAGCTGTACGAGTGGATGGCGACAGTGCTGATCTTCGTGTCGGGCGCCTTTTTGATCCTGGCCCAGGGCTTCATCCGGAGCTTCGCGGTCATCGGCATGACAGTGCCCGAACACGACATCCGACAGCTGCCCACCTTCTTGAGCTCGGATCTCGTCAGTTTCTTCGCGGCCGCGGCGGAGATCGCGGCGCCACTTGTGGCGGTCGTGTTCGTGGCGCAGATCCTGCTCGGGCTCCTCGCCAAGTCCGCTCCCCAGGCCAACATCTTCATGCTCGGCTTCCCGCTGCAGATCCTGCTCGTGCTCGGCGGCCTGGGTCTCGCCATCGTCGCCTTGCCGTCCGATGTGACGAACCTCGTCTCACGGGGCGTCAGCCAGCTGTTCGGGGGCGGGTGATGGCAGCCGAGGACAAGAGCCAGAAGACCGAGAAACCAACCCCGAAGCACAAGCGCGAGGCGAAGAAGGAAGGTCGCGTCGCGCGCTCCGCCGAGATCGGGTCCTGGTTCTCGCTCGGCGTCGTCGTGCTGGCACTCCCCTCCCTCGGTGAGCACGCCGTGTCCGAGGTGTCGGGGTTCATGAGCCTGGCCGCCAGCGCCATGCCGGCCAACGACCCCGCACAGTCGGTCTCGCTGTTGGGTCGGGGCCTGTGGACCGTCGTGGCCGCCGTCGGCCCGATAGTCCTCGCCGCGGCCGCAGCGGCCGCCGTGGCCGGCTACGGCCAGGTTGGCCTGCACTTCGCGCCGGGCGCCTTGGGGTTCAAGTGGAACAAGATCTCCCCCGCCACCGGGATCAAGCGGATCTTCTCGGCCCGGGGGGCATGGGAGATCTCGAAGATGGCCTTGCGCCTGGGGATTCTCATCGGTATCGGCTACGGGGTCGACCGTCGCCTTATCCAGAGCCTGCTCGGGCCCGGGACCTTGCCCATCCAGTCGACGATCTCCACAGCCGCGAGTGGCCTGCTCGGTCTCCTCCGCGACATCGTGGGCGCCGCCTTGGTGTTGGCGATCGCCGACTACGCCTTCCAGCGCCGGCGGTTCAACGATTCCATGAAGATGTCCAGGGAACAGGTCCGCCGCGAGATGCGCGAGACAGAAGGCAACCCCGAGGTCCGCCGAGCCCTGCGGCGCAGGCGCAGGCGGCTTTCCAGGATGCAGATCCTCGCCGGGGTCGCCCGGGCGGACGTCGTCGTGGTGAACCCCACTCACTTCTCGGTCGGCCTCGCCTACGACCGCCGCAAGGACAGAGCGCCCCGGGTCGTCACAAAGGGCGACGACGAGGACGCCCTCGCGATCCGGACCGTGGCGCTCGAGCGGGGCGTGCCGATTGTCGAGAACCCGCCGGTGGCGCGTGCCCTCTTCGAGGCCTGCGAGATCGGCGACGAGGTGCCCGCGCAGCTCTACCAGGTCGTGGCACGCCTGCTCGCTTTCCTCTACCGGCTCACTCCGGCCCAACGTGCCCTCGTCGATATCCACAAGATGGCCGCATGAAGGCAAACTGATGCGCCACCGTGCCGTTAGGAACACGAAGCCAGGATGGCCACCGTTCGGTCAAGGATCGACCCGGACAGACGGTGACACCGTCGGTGAGAGGCAATCCGTTGGCTGACACGACTGCGACACGGCTGATACCCGGATCGACCTACGGGATGCTCGCCCTGCCCCTTGCGGTGGTGGCCGTCGTCGTCATGCTCGTGATCCCGTTGCCAAGCTTCGTGCTCGACATTCTCATCACGCTCAACATCTCGGCCTCGATGCTCGTGTTGTTGACGGCAATGCACGTCAAGCGACCACTGGAATTCTCGGTCTTCCCGACCCTGCTCCTCGTCATGACCGTCTTCCGCCTGGCTTTGAACGTGAGCGCCACGAGGCTCGTCCTGCTCCACGCCTACGCCGGCATGGTCATCGAGAGCTTCGGCCACTTCGTGATCGGCGGATCGGTCCTCGTCGGCCTCGTCGTGTTCCTGATCCTCATCGTGATCCAGTTCGTCGTGATCACCAACGGTGCCGGGCGAGTGGCAGAGGTCGCGGCCCGCTTCACCCTCGACGCGCTGCCCGGGAAGCAAATGGCCGTCGACGGCGAGCTCTCCAGCCAGCTCATCACCCCCGACCAGGCCCGGGCACGACGACGCGAGATCGCCGACGAGGCCGACTTCTACGGGGCGATGGACGGGGCATCGAAGTTCGTCCGCGGTGACGCTATCGCCGCCATCGTCATCACGGCGGTGAACCTTCTCGGCGGCCTCGCCGTCGGCATCATCCAGCACCACGACTCGTTCGCGACCGCCGGCGACACCTACAGCCTGCTGTCGGTCGGAGACGGCCTCGTCAGCCAGATACCGGCCCTTTTGATGTCGCTTTCGACCGGCATCATCGTGACGCGCGCCGCTTCGGAGGACGACCTCGGCGTCAACGTGCTCCTGCAGCTCTCCCGCTACCGCAGGGTGGTCCGCACCGTCGCCCTCATCATCTTCGGTCTCGGCCTGCTGCCGGGCCTGCCCAAGCTCCCCTTCCTCATCGTCGGCGTGGTGCTGTTCATGCTCGGCAGCCGCCTGCCCGCCGATAAGCCCGATACGGCTGCCGAGGACGAGTCGCAAGTTGCCATGCCGCCGCCGGCACCGGACGCCCCCGCGCAGCTTGCCAAGGAGACCGGCGTCATGCCGCTCGAGCTCGAGCTCGGCATGGACATCATCGATCTCGTCGACCCCAAGCGTCACGGCGACCTGCTCGAGCGCGTGAAGGCCCTCCGGCGCACGATCGCCCAGGAGCTCGGGATCGTCATCCCGCCGGTCCACGCCCGCGACAACGAGCGCCTGCAACCCACGCACTACGCCTTCAGGGTGCACGGTGTCCAGGTGGCCGAGGGTGAGGCGCCCCAACGGCTCTTGTTGGCGGTCGGCAAGGGCCTTGAGCGCATCGAAGGCGAGTCCACCCGCGATCCCGCTTACGGCGGAGCCGCCAAGTGGATCCCCAACGAGATGCGCTACAGGGCGACCGTGGCCGGGGCGACCGTGGTGGAGCGCTCCGCCGTCGTCACCACGCACCTCTCCGAGGTCGTCCGGCGCCACGCCGCAGAGCTCTTGTCGCGTCAGGATGTCCGGCTGCTCCTCGACACCGTGAAAGCCGAGAACCCGGTGGTCCTCGAGGAGATGACCGCGGCGGGACTGACGCTGGGCTCTGTGCAGGGCGTGCTGCGCGGCCTGCTCGACGAGGGCGTCCCCGTCAAGGACCTCGTCCGCATCATCGAGGCGATCACCGATCAGGCTGCGACAGCCTCGAAGGACCCCGACAGCCTCCTCGAAGCCGCCCGCATAGCTTTGGCACCCCAGATCGCGGCCATGTTCGCCAAGGGCGGCACGGCCGACGTGATCACCCTCGAGCCGGCGCTCGAGCAGTCGCTCGCGTCCTCCCTCCAGCTATCGGAACGGGGTCGCCAGCTCGGCAACTCCAGCGAGGAGCTCGAGCACCTCGTCTCGTCGCTGGCAAGCGTGGTGACAGAGGCGGAGGCCGCCGGCAAGCAGCCCGTCCTCGTCTGCTCGTCCAAGGTGCGCCCGGCGATACGGCGGCTCATCAAGGCCCGCCTGCCTCACACCGCCGTCGTCGCCGCCCCGGAGATCTCGTCCAACGCCCGCATCAGCACGATAGGAGTGGTCCGCCGTGTCCAGGCCGTTGCGATTTGAGGGAAAGACGATGGAGGCGGCCCGCCAGAGGGCGCTCGAGCACCTCGGGACCGACGTGTCCGAGCTCACCGTCTTGCGCCATGGCAGGGAGCTCTCCGGTGGGCTCTTCGGCTTCTTCCAACGGGAACGCTTCGTGATCGAGGTCGAGGACTCTCTCCCGGCTGCGGCCCGGCCGACCACGGCCGGTGCTCAGGCGAGCCTGGCGCAGCCGGCCCCGCGCCAGGCCGCGGCACCACAGGCCATCCCCATGCCCGATCGCCTCGCTGCGCTCCTCGAGGCCACGACCGACACCGTCGGCGTGTCGTTCGACCGCGAGCTCAAGGGCGTCATAGAGGACGCGGAGGCAGTCGTGTCCGATGCCGCCGAGACATCGGGCCTCATTTCGGCGTCCGTCCTGCCCGCGACCGAGCCCTACTCGATGCCGGCCGACACCGCCCAAGAGCTCCGCACGATCAGGCTCGGCGTCAGCGAGACCTCGAGCGTCTCGCTCCGGGAACGCCTCGCCGCGGCCGGGCTCGCCGAGGAATACCTGCCCGACCCGTTCTTCTCCCAGCCCGCGCTCGCCCTACCTCTGCGGCTCGGCACCCTTCCGGCTCCCTCTACGGTCCCGTCCCGGCCCGGTGACGTCCTGGTCGTGGTCGGTGACGTGGACGAGTCGGTCAAGGTCGCGGAGCAAGTCGCGCGACGCATCGACGAGGAGGAGGCGGTGATCGTCGTCTCCCACAGGCGCCTCAACCCCTCGCCCGCTCACCTGAGAGCCCACAGCCCTCTCGAAGCCGGGACGATCGTGCTCAAACGCCGCCTGGCGGGGCTCGTGAGCGTCGTCGTGCTCGATTCGCTCTGCCGTGAGGGCTTCGTGCCGAGCACTGTCGCAGGCCTCAAGCCGGACGCCACTTGGGCAGTTGTTCCCGCCTCGTGGGACGAGAGGAGGACCCGCAGTCTCGAGGCCCTCGTCGGTCGCATCGACGCCGTCGCCATCCACGGGTTCCTCTCGACCGACCGGCCGGCCGGCCTGATCGGTCGGAGTTGGCCCGTCGCGTATCTCGACGGATGGGAAGCCAATCCGCTCTCGATCGCGGCGCGGCTCGTCGAGGCAGTCAAGGTGGAACTGTGATGCGCGAGAGGCTCACCGTCTTCGCTGCCGACGTCAACCGTTTCGGACCTCTCGCCGTCGTATCGCTCGCGACGATCGTGTGCCTGCCGAGCCTGCTCGAGTTCCTCTCCGGCCGGCTCGCGATCGCCTCGATGCTCGGGCGCTACTGCGCCGCTTTCGTGCTCGCCACTATCGGGGTGAAGGCAGTCTCCTGGGTTGTGCTGAGGTACGCGATCAAGAACGCCACAGACGAAGAGCTGGCTGCATCACAAAGATCCCCAGACGGAGCAAGTGACCGACGCCGTTAATCGTTAAGGAGGTACAGAAGTGAGCGAGCAGTATGCGTTCATCGAGGACGCAGAGCAGGACGCAATAGACAACCTCGTGGCGACCACGCGCCAGCTTGTGGAGGCCGTGCTCGTCGTGGAGCTCCGTCTCGCGGCAGTCGCCGCGCTCACCGAGAAGTTCGGGACCCGGTACGCCGAGCGCGCGACGATCGAGCTCCAAGGGGCAAGTGACCGGCTCAAGGTCATCGAGGAAAGGCGCCGTGCGGCCCTGTCGATCGCGACGTCGCTGCTCGGCAACCCTTCGGTGGCGACGATCGACGAGCTGGTCGACGTGAGCCCCGGGCCGATCCGCCAGTTGCTGGCTGACTCACGGGCAGACCTGATCGCGGCCCGCGACCGGATCGACGTGCTCCGCGGCAAGGCCGAGGACATCCTCGGGCGCCGGATCGCTCTCGTCGTCGAGGCGCTCACCTCTCCCGGGGGCGCGCTCGAGACGACCTACGGTCGTGAGCACCGGCCTCGCTCCCGGGTTGTGAGCGGAGTGTTATGAGCGACCTCAGCCTGCAGATCGCCGCCTCCGGCATCGAGGCCGACCAGGCCGAGCTCGACACTGCCGCCAACAACCTCTCCAACGTCAGCACGCCCGGCTACGCCGAGGAGGTGGTGAACCTTCAGAACATCACACCCTCGACGACGACAGGTGTCGGCGAAGGTGTCGCCGTGAAGTCGGTCACCGAGGACGGCTCTGCTCTTTACGACCAGCTCAACCTCGTCTCCCAGGGCCAGCTCGGCTCCGCCAACGAGGCGGCGTCGGTACAGAACCTCACCCAGAACGTCTTCCCCGAACCGAGCACGACGGGGCTGCAGGCGCAACTGAGCCAGCTCTGGACCGACCTGTCGACGTTGGCCACCCAACCCTCGTCGACCGGGGCGCAGGAAAGCGTCGTGCAGGACGCGAGCCAGGTGTCGCAGAGCTTGAACGGCGCCTGGTCGCAGTTGTCCGACGTCGCCCAGCAGCTCTCGAACGACCTCGAGGGACAGGGCAGCACCAACGGCGGATTTGTCGGGCGGGCGAACCAGCTCATCAACCAGATCGCCACCTTGAACGGCGACATCGTCGCCGGCCAGAACGGCGGCACGGACGTGAACTCGCTCGTCGACCAGCGCCGCCAGGCGGTGAACCAGCTCGGCACGCTCCTCGGCGTCCGCACCACGACCGAGCCGGACGGCACCTTGACGGTCACGTCAGGTGGCATCCAGCTCGTCAACTCGACCAACGCCGTCGATCTCGAGGCAACAGGCTCCGCCGCCTCTGGCGACCTGGGTGTCGAGACGACGACAGGCAACGTGCTCCCCTCCGGGGGACAGATCGGCGCCCTCCTCACAGGGGTGAACACGACGATCCCGGACTACCAGTCGCAGCTCAGCTCGATCGCCGACTCCCTCGCGCAGAGCCTCAACACCCTCCAGTCCAACGGCGTCAGCGCTTCTGGGATCCCAGGGGCCACATCGAGTGCCGGAGCGCCGCCTTACACCGGGCCCTTGCTGCCCTCGATCTTCGTGAACAACGCCAGCTCGACGACCTACACCCCCGGGGCCGGGTCAGCCCAGTCCATCGCCGTCAACGCGGCGCTGCTCGCCAACCCATCGCTCATCGCCACGGCGTCGGGCACCTCGACGGCCGGTACGGCGACGATCGACCCGACGACTGCTCAGGCGATGGCTGCTGTCGGGCAGGCTTCGGGAGGACCGGACGACCTCTACCAGTCCCTCATAGGCCTTGTCGGATCGCAAACCGCGGCCGCGAACAACAACCAGACCTCGGCGCAGGCACTGTCGGATTCCACGACAGCTCAGCTCTCAAGCGTGGAAGGGGTCGACACAAATCAGGAGACGGTCAACATGCTCTCTGCACAGCAGGCATACCAGGCCACAGCTGCGGTCATTAACAGCACTACGACGGCGCTCGAGGCGCTGCTGGCGGCGGTGTGACATGAGAGTCACCGACATGACACTCGCAAGTCAGCTCTCGGGTGACCTCGCGAGCCAGCAGGCGACGATCACCTCGCTCGACGAGCAGCTCTCGTCCGGAGACGCGCTCATGTCCCCTTCGGACAACCCCGTCGCGGTCGCGGACTCCCTCGGGTACAACCGCCAGATCGCCCAGGCCGCATCCGACCAGAGCAACGCCACCATCGCCCAGTCCTGGCTCGGCATCGGCAACCAGACCGCCAATCAGGTGGTCAACACGCTCCAGTCGGCGAACACGACCGTGCTCCAGGCCCTCAACACCGGCTCGAACAACGCCCAGACCTACAACGAGATGGCCCAGCAGGTACAAGGGTTGATCTCGCAGATGGTAGGACTCGCCAATACCCAATACGGCAACACGCCCATCTTCGGGGGCACCGCAGGCGTCAGCCAGCCGTACTCCTCCGCGGGCGCCTACAGCGGGAACTCCCAGCCGTTCACCATCAGCGTCGGCAATGGTGCCCCGGTCGCCGTCTCGGTGCCCGGTGACCAGATGTTCGGCGGAGGGACCTCGGGCGTCCAGAGCGTCTTCACGACACTGCAGAACATCGTGACCCACCTCCAGGCAGGTCCCGGCTCGGCCTCCTATGCGGGGCTCCAGGCCGATCTGAACGACCTCGGCACGAACATGACCCAGGCAGAGCAGGCCGCGACGACGCTCGGCACCTCGACACAAGCGGTGTCGGCGGCTTCCACGGCGGCTCAGAACACCTCGACACAGCTCCAGACCGTCCTATCCAAGACGGTGTCGACCGACGTCCCCACGGTCACCGCCGCCCTCCAATCCGACCTCACGACCTACCAGGCCGCGCTCTACGCTGTCTCACAGACGGTGCCCGAGACGCTGGCCCAGTTCCTCAAGTAGGGTCACGTCGGCCCGGTTCCGAAAGGAAGCGTTCATGCCAGTAGCAACAGAGCTGCGTGTGCTCCCCGCATTGGAGCTCACCTTCCCAGTCGGCCTCCCCGGCTTCAAGGGTGCTCGCCGGTTCCGCCTCGAGCCGCTCGGTGACGGTGTGTCGCTCAACCCCTTCGGCAGGCTCGTTGCCTTGGACCCGGTCACCTTGGCCGACGGTTCGTTCGCTGAGGCGGTTCGCCTCATCGTCGCCGCGCCCGGCCTGCTCTGGCCCGACTACACCGTCGAGATCGACGACGCCACCGAGGCGCTGCTCGAGCTCGACGAGGCCCGCGACGCCGCCGCCCTCGTCGTCGTGACGCTCGGCCACTCGATCGAGACGTCGACCGCGAACCTGTTCGCGCCGCTCGTGTTCAACATCTCCAAGCGCCTCGCGACCCAGATGGTGCCGATGGGATCACTGGACGAGCCGGGACGCTGGCCGCTCCACGCACCTTTGCCCCTCCTCGCGCCGTAAGCGGCCTCTCGCCGCCCCCGGCGAGGGCGGGCTGGGTTAGGACGCTGCCGACAGGACCGGCGGGACGGTGAGCAGGCGCATGAGGAGCTCGCCGGGCCGGTCGAGCCATTCCTCGAAGCGGGCGCCGCACCCCAAAAGACGCACCGCCTCGAGCGCCGCTGTGACGTCGACGGGGCGACGTGCCTCGAGAGCGGCAAGCAGCGTCAGGTAGTAGTAGTCCGGGTACGCGGCATTGAGTGGGGCGAGCGTCGCCGCGAGACTGAGTGCTTCCGAGGCCCGGCCGGCTTCGATCAGCGACAGGAGGACCCACCGACCGAGAATCGCCTGGTCGGCCTCCGGCGATTGCTGGCACTGGCCGGCGAACCAAGAGAAGGCTGCGTCACTGAGCCCTTCCCGCAAGAGGTCTATCCCGAACTGGTACGTCGCATCATCGACCGGGAACTCCGAGCGGGCGGGAAGATAGGCCCGCCCGGTACCTTCGACCCCACCCTTCTTGTGCGCCACGACCTTCCAGCGTACGAGCCGGTATTCGCCGTAGGCGGGCTGGGAGACCGGGATCGCGAAATGCTCGTACGGGGACGCCTCGACAAGCTCTTGAAGGCGCGACCTGTCCTCTTCGTGATCGAACTCGAGATCATCGACGGCTATCTCGACGGCGGTCGGCGGAGCCGGCGGCAGGCTGTCCACGAGTGCCCTGTATCTCTCCAGCAGCTCCGCTGTGATCACCGACCAGTTGTAGAGAGCAGCCGTCTCGAGGCCCGCCGAAACCAGGCCCTCCGCAAGCTCGGGGTCGTCGAGGACGCGGATCACCGCCGCGATGAGGGCCTCGGCGTCGTCGACCGCCACGAGGAGGCAGTTCTCGCCGTCCCGCCCAAAGGTGAGGATGCCGCCGTTGTTCGTCGAAACGACCGGCGTGCCAGAGGCCATGGCCTCGAGGGCCGGCAGCCCCCAGGACTCATAGCGCGACGTCCCGACGTACACCGACGCCTCGCGGACGTATCGGGCCAGCACTTCCTGGGTGGGGTTGACGACCGTCTCGCCCATCTTCGCGCCCAAGGGCGGGCTCGGCGTGATCCAGACAACTCCGACATCGGGACGGCACGCGGCAAGGCCGCGGGCAACCCGGCGGGCTATGTCGATGCCCTTGAATGCGACGGCGTCGGACCCGACGAAAACGACAGTGCGCTTCGACCGCTCCTTGGACAATGGGCGGAACACCTCGCTGTCGACGGCGTTGGCTATCCGGTGGGCGAAGATCCCGTAGCGTTCGGCAAGGGCGTTCTCGGTGTTCTCCCCGATCGTGATCGTCCAGTCCGCCGCCGCCAGTGATGCGGAGATGACGGGCTTCCACTGCGCGGCGACCTCGTCGAAGAGATGCTCGACGCCCTGCTCGAAGTGCACCACCGGGGCAATGCCGAGACGGCGCGCGGCGATGACCTCGTCCCAGTAGCCCGCGACGATCACGTCGCAGGGCGGCACAGACTGGCAAAGCGGCTGGCCGAATGGGACCTCGACGAACTCTGCCGCGAGGTCGTACCAGTCGGGCCTTGGAAAGTGAGAGACGACCGTCACCGTCGCCCCGAGATGAGAAGAGTGGTTCGCGTGCTCGAGCAGGACGCGGGCTCCCCCACCCGCCCCAGTGCGCGGCATCAGGTAGACGAGCCGCAACGGTTCGCTGGAGCGCTCGGTCCGGTAAAGCGGGGGTAGAGGTTCGCCCACGACCGCGGCCATCGACATGAATTCGGCCATGCGGCCGGCGCCGAGCGCCAGGTCTGGGCTGGGAAGGCTCATCAGAACACCGAGTTCACGACGCCGCCTGTTCTGCACGGCTCGATGCGGCGGCGGGCTTCGATCGAGCGCATGGAGGTGACCACTTCCTCGATCCAGGTCCTCACTTGTGCCGCCACGCGCTCGGTCTCCGCCAACAGGGCGGCCGCGCTCTCAGCGTGCTCGGGAGGAACGACACCGGCCGGATGGCGGAGATCCCGCTTCGGCACGACGCAGGCGTCGCGTTGCTCGAGCGATCCCGACACCGTCCGGAGGTAGTCCTCCAGCGCGTCAAGGTACTCAGGCCACCCCGGCTGTGGCTCCACCGACCTCGCCTTTCTCTAGTTCGATTGCGACGGCTTCCATCCACGCGGCATGCAACGGGGCGATGATGCCCTGGCACTGGCCGATGACGGTCAAGTCCTTGAAGAGGTTGGCCTTCACCAAAAGGTCGATGAGCGTGTTATAGAGCCGGCGCAAGTCGTCCCCACCGTGGAAGCCTGCCGGCCTGAGACCGGTTCGGAGCACTATCACGATCTTCTGGGCGTGCTGGAGGCAGGAGTCCGCGTTCTCGTAGTCGTTCGCCTCGATGTAACGCCTGGCCAGTTCCACGTCGTGCGCCAGCCTGTCGTACAGGCGGACGATGAGCATCGGGCCATTACTGACCGTCTTGGCCGCTGTGTCGCTGTAGGCATTTGCGACGTCTTGTTCAGTTAGTGCCATGTGCTCACTCTCCACTTGTGCTGCCCTAGGAACTTGACGAACTGCTTGACCCTGTCAGTGACCCGATGGAGCTCGACGACGTGCCGAACATGCTCGTGAGATATGACGACTGGCTCTTGAGCGTTGCGAGGGTCGACTCGAGGTTGTTGAACTCCGCCTCCAGCTGCTGTTGTTGCTGAACGACAATCTGCTGTTCGACTGTGATCTGGCTGCCGAGCTGCTTGGAGGTGCTCTGCATGGCCGAGATCGTCGAAGGCAGCTCGCCGTTGGGCGTGGCTGCCGCGCTCGCCATCAGATTTGCAAGGCCGCCAGCGAGCCCGGCGGTGTATGTGAATTGACCAAGGGATGTCGACGAGGCGATCCCCGGTGTCGTCACCATCAACGAGAGGCCGGCAAGGGTCGGGTCGGTGCTGGGCGCCGCGAGGACCTGCCCGTCCCCAGAAGCGGTGACGCCGTTGATCGTGCCCGCCACGTTCGAACCGACAAAGGACGAGCCAACCAGGCCCAGCTGGTCGGCCCCCGACGAGCTCACAGAGAACGAAGCCTGCGAGCCGTACTCGGCGGAGGTGATCTGGAGCGACGACCCCGAGCCGTTCTCGACGACCTGGGCCGAGAGGTCGAGACCCGCTTGTGCGAAGGCGGTGTCGAGCCCGGAGGCGGCCTGGGCGAGCGACTCCCCCGCGTCAAGGCCGTAGCTGGCGTTCGCACCGCCCGAGCTGACCGTGTAGGTCTCCGCCGCAGAAAGCGTTGCGGCACCGGATGTGAAGCTCGCCGTGCCGGTGTCGTCGGCCTGCGTCGCGGACTGGCTCACAGCGACGGCATAGCTGCCCGGCTGGCTGCCGTCGGCGGCGTAGACAAAGCTCACGTCGGCGGCCCCGGCCGGCGAGCCCGTGCTCGGGGTGAAAGTGCCAGTCTGGGTGAAGAGCTTCGCGACCTCCGACGGGTTGTTCGCGTAGTCGGTGGCGAAGGTGGAGGCATCGAAGTTGATCTGGCCGGTCTTCGCGTCGAGCGAGAGCCCGGCCGCGCTCCCGGCGGTGCCGAGGTCGACCGCGCCGGAGGTCCCGATCGCCTGGCCGACGGTCGCGAGGATCTGCTGACTGAGATTCTCGAGCTCGAAGTCACCGTTCAGCGGACCGGCCGTGTTGGTGGTCTGGTCGTAGGCGGTGTCGGTCGAGATCGTCTGAAGAACGGTGTTCGCGGCGGTCACGAACGTCTGCACGATGTTCGCCGCCGCCTTGCCGTCCGGGCTCACCGTCACTGTGACCGGCGAGGAGGAGGTTCCTTGCAGGGCGATGCTCACGCCCGGCATGAGTCCGGTCACGGTGTTCGAAGCTGAGTGCACCTCGTAACCGCCAGGTCCCCCGAGGCTCACGACGGCGTCTTGTCCCGCAGTCGTCGTGACGAGCGGGCCAAGCCCGGAGCTCGAGAACGCTGAAGGGTCGACGGAGACATCGTTCGCCGCGCCTGTCGCGTTCGAGCTGATCGACAAGGCGTACTGGTTCTGCCCGACGTCGAGCGACTCGGCCGTCACGCCGGCATCGGCGGCGTTGATCGCCGAGACGACCGAGGCGAGCGACCCGTTGCCGACAGAGACGTTCTGGGCGGTGATGCTGCCTGCGGTGAGCCCGCCCGCAGCCAGGTGCGCCTGCACCGAGCCGCCCGATCCGGAGCTGAGGGTCACGGGCGTGGTGCCCGTCGCGGCGATGTCGGTGACGGTGTTGGCCTGGCCGTCGACGGTGATGACGCCGTCAGTCCCGCTGACGGGACCTGTGGCCGACAGCCCGAGTGCCCCGTTGGCCGAACCTCCGGCGATCTGGAGCGTCGCCTGCGATCCTTGCTCGCTCGTGGCCAGCACGAGCTGGCCGGTGTCGTTGATCGTGGCCGTGAGAAGCCCGCCGGAGGCCGTGGCGACGGCAGAAGCGAGCTGTTGGGCCGTGTAGGTCCCGTTCGCGATCGTGAACGAGCTCGCCGAGCCGTCGATCGAAACCGAGAGCTGGTCGTTCGAAGAGGTGATCTGTGTCGAAGAGGAGATCGCCGACGAGCCAGCGACACTGGCGCCGGCCGACGCCTCGGTAACGGCGATCGTGTGGGCGCCTGTCGTAAGGCCCGTGCCGGAGATCGACCCGATCCCGAGGGCGGAGGCGCCTGACGCGATGAGGAGGTTGCCGCTCGACACGACGTCGTTGACCGAGGCGACCGTGCCGCCCGACACCAGCGTGTCCGCAGTCGCGAGATGGTCGACCGAGAATGTCGTCGAACCGGGAGTGGCCCCGGTGCCGGTGGTCGCGGTGGCTACCGAGGAGTCGGTTGAGCTGGCCGAGATTGCACTTGAGAAAGCACTAGGAGCGCTCACCTGGTCCGCAGCCGTCTGGAGAGCCTGAAGCTGTTGCTCGATCGTCTGGTACGCCGAGACCTTGTTGTTCACGATGGTCTGCTGGTCCTCGAGCTGAGTCAGCGGCGCCTCGTCGATCTGGAGGTAGGCGCTCATGATCTGCTCGGTGTTGAGGCCCGACTCGATCCCGGTGAAGGTGACGGGGGCCGTAGAACCGATGTCCGTCATGGTCTCTCCTCTGGCTCCTCAGTGAGCGAGCCGCCCCAGGCACGTGGCCTGGGAGCGGCTCGGCTCACTATCTCTCTCCGCTTCCGCCGTCAGATGAGCTTGAGGGCCAACTGCGGGAGCTGTTGGGCCTGGGACAGGACCGAGATGCCGGACTGTTCGAGGATCTGCAGCGAAGTGAACTGCGACGTCGCCTGGGCGACGTTCACATCGACGAGGTCCGCGTGCGCCGAGCTCAGGTTCTGCTGGGCAACCGTGACGTTGTTGGACAACGCCTGGATCTGGTTCTGCGAGGAACCGAGGGCAGCTGCCGCGGACGCCAGGGTGCTGATGGCGGTCTGAACGGCCGTCATGGCCGCGGTCGCACTCGCCACCGTGTTGATGGCCAGCCCGGAGACCGAGAGCGACGCCGACGTCGTCGCCACGAGGTTGACCGAGACTGCATCGCTGGTTGAGGCCGTGGGGCCGACCTGGAATGTCAGCGACGGGTTCGTGCCGTTGAGGAGGCTCACCCCTGCGTAGCTCGTCGACGATGCAATCTGGTCCAGCTGCGCGATGAGGGATTGAAACTCCTGGTTGTCGGCAGCAGCGGCGGTTGCGTTCCCTGCGGTCGTCGTGTTCGCCGCCTCGGTCGCGATGGTGTTCGCCTGCTGGAGGATGGCCTCCTGCTGGTTCATCGCGCCCTGGGCCGTCTGCAGCACCGAGACCGCGGTCTGTGCGTTGCTCTCGGCGGCGCCGTAGCCGTTGATCTCCGACTGAAGGGACTGGGCAATCGAGTAGCCCGCCGGGTTGTCGGCCGCAGTTTGGATCTGCAGGCCAGAACTCAGCTGACCGACGACACTGGACATCGCATTGTCCGTGGCGTCGAGGTTGTTCTCCGCCCCCAGGGCGGCGATGTTGTCGTTGATGAGCAGCATTTCCATGTCCTCCTTGACTGTCGTGGGCCGGTAACCGCACCGGTCCTCGGAAGGCCTTCCTTGGCCTGTCCATGCAAACGACCGATTCCCGGTTGGTCTTGCCTAATTCGTCGAGATTCCTTTGCCGGCCGTGCGCGACTGGTACGAGGACCCGATGGCAGTCCCGGCCACTCCGGGGTCGTTAATAGAGAAACCGGCGCCCGTGAGGCGAAGCCCGCGGTCCAGGCCCTGGAGGATGAGTGACACTCGTCTCGTTGTGCATGATCATGAAGAACGAGGAGGACGAACTTCCCCTCGTGATCGCGTCGGTGGCCGGCCTGGTTGACCAAATAGTGATCTATGACACCGGCTCGACCGACCGGTCCGTCGCGTTGGCGCGCGAGCTCGGGGCCACCGTCGTCGAGGGGTACTGGGACGACGACTTCTCCCGGGCCCGCAACGAAGCCCTCGAGTACTGCGTCGGCGACTGGATCCTCTGGCTCGATGCCGACGAGGCCATCCACGGCGACGCGGCAGCATTTCGCGCCCGGCTCGCCCGCGAGCGGACCTTCGACTGCTACCTCGTGCCGATCGAGTCCCTCGAGGGCCTGGGGCTCGGCGTCCGCTCCGCCTTCCATGCCGTACGGGTGTTCCGCCGTGAAAGGTGTCACTGGAATGGGCCGCTGCACGAGCAGATCGTGTTCCGGCACAGTGACGCCCACCCCGTCTCGACTGTCTGCTCGGAGCTCCGGATCCTCCATCGCGGGTACACGAGCGTCAAATGGAACTCCAAGGACGTCGTCGCGCGGAACCTGCGAATCGCTCAGGCCGCCCTCAGTGACCCTGAGGTCGATCATGCTCGGGCGTTGTTCGACTACGGCCGCACGCTCGTCGAGAGCGACCAGCCACGTCTGGGGATCGCGCCGCTCCGCAAGGCCGCCGACACAACGACGCGCGCGACCATACGAAGAAGCGCATTGAAGACGATCTTCGAAGTCCACCTCGCCTACAGCGAGTTCGACGAGGCGTCAGCCATCGTCGAGGAGATCCGGCGGGGCCTCACAAAGACCATCGGTGCCGACGTCCTCGACGCGAAACTGCTCCTCGCCACCAAGAGGTACGAGGCTTGCCTGGAGGCGATCGAACGCCTGCCTTTCGCCGACACCGACGAGGACGGTTTCGAGATCGGCCGTGCCGCGGTCGGTTGGGTCAAGGCGCGGGCACTCGTGGGCCTTGGTCGTCCCGGCGAAGCCGCGGACGCGCTTCTCGACGCTCTGCGCAGTCACGGACAGCTCGACGAAAGCCTCGGCACCCTGGTGGGTTTGCTTCACGAGGCAGGCCGGAAGGCATCGGAGATCGCCCAGAAGGCACGGCCGGAGTCGATGGCAGTACTTGTCGCGATGGCCAGCCGACTTTCGGCCCCGGACGCGGACGAAGTCCTGGCTTCGTTCGCCGAGGCTTACCCCGAGCGCCTGGAACCGCTCGGAGCGGCCCGCGAAGTGGCCGCGAGGCTGAGCGTGCCGAGGGCGATGTGGTGGTCGGACCGCTTCCGCCGGGCCGGGCTCGGCGAGATGTGCCCCCTCCTACGGATCGCCCGAGACGAAACGCTGGAGCCTTTGTTCAGACTGCTCGCGGCCGCAGGAGGCTACCTGTCGTTCCGGGACCCGCGCTTGGTCGTGCCCGCGCGCGATGCGCTCGCGACGATCGGCACGGAAGGCTACGGCGGCGCCATCGAACAGGTGAAGGCAATATCGGTCGAGCTCGCCGAGCTCTTGTCCGGCACGACTGAGGCCGTACGGCTGTCGCGCGAGGGCACCACCGTCGACGGCTACCTGTGCTTCGCGACGCGGCTGGGAGCCGCCGCTCAAGTCGTCGACCCAGGCAACCTGCCGTTCAATGCCGCGACCGTGCACGAGCTGGTTGCGGAGGACGTCCTCTCATCGGTCCGCCACGACGTCGCGGGAGCGGTGCTGGCCGAGTGGGCGCGAGTCGTGTGCGACGGTGGCCGTCTCAGCCTCGCGGTGCCGAACCTCGAAGTGGTCCACGACCTCCTCGCCGATGGTCGATCCACCGAGCTTCGCCGCCTCCTATTTGGCGGGCGCCGGTTCGGCGACGACGGCGCCGACGAGGCCAACGCGGACGCCTGGTCGCCTGCGGAGCTCGGGCACGCCCTTACCAGTGTCGGGTTCATGGTCGACAGGATCGACGCCGACTCCATGATCACCGTGTCCGCCAGGCGGGCCGCAGTCGTGGCAAGACGGGCGGGCGGCCAAACGCCACCGGTCTGCGTTCTCGTCACCTCAACAGGCGGCGCCGACGCCCTGCTCGGCAGGCTGCGGGCGCTTTGTGAGACCGACGCCGGTGTCGACTTCGAGACGGTCGTGCTCGTCAACGGGCCGGACGAGGCTTGCCTCGCGCTCGTTGAAGCCCTCGAGGGCGACGTGACGAAAGCCGCCAGCCCGGTGGTGCTGGACCCCGCGGCCGCCTTCGACGAAGCGGCACGGTTCGCCCGGGCCGATACCGTCGTGGCCCTTTCTCCACGGGCCCGGCCCGTCGACGGTTGGCTCGCCCGCCTTGTCGCCCCTCTCGGAGATCCAACGATCGCGCTGAGCGCCGCGGCAGTCATCGACGAGGGTGAGCTGATCGTCCACGCCGGCTTCGACCTCGTAGGAAACTGCACTACGCCGTCGCTGGACGCAGCGCCGCGCTCTTCTTACCTGCGCGCCGAGACCGCGCTCAGCTCCGACGCGGACGTCGACGCCGTGGGAGCGGAGGCCTTCGCCATCAGGCGTGATCGTTGGAAGGAGTTCCGCGGCCTCACCCCGGGGTGGTCCGAGAGCGACTCCGTGATCGACTTGTGCCTCCGGGCGCGCTCTTCGGGCCTGAGATGCGTCGTGGCGGCCGGCTGTGCTGTGACGGCCGACCGCGCTAACGAGGACGCCTCGAGCCGCGAGCGGCTGGCGTGGCACTGGGCCGGGCGCACCACCTTGCAGCCCCCAAGACCCCGGCGCGTCTCGGCATCGAGCCTGATGCCATCCTCGACTCTCATCGAGCGTGTCTCGACGGTCATGGCGGTGCCGGCGGTGCCACGCGCGGGCGGAGTGAACCTCGTCGGCGACTTCACCGACTCGCGGGTCCTGTCGTATGCGGCCGCCCTGTCGCGCACCGGCGCGCGCTGCTCCCGGCTGCAATGGGCGGGTGGGGTTCCAGAACCGGTCGGGGACGACACCCCCTATGCCTACTCGACCACGCTGCTTAGCCTCGACGGCGACCAGCTCGTCGACTACGTGGGTGAGGTGGGCCTCGACTCGCTGCGCAACCGGCGGACGATCATCGCCTGGGAATGGCCACTCGCCCGACCCCTTGCGACCTGCACTGCGGAGGCTTCGATGGTCGGCGAGGTCTGGGTCCCGAGCTCGTTCGCCCACAAGGCCCTCAGGTCGGTCTCCCCACGGCCGGTCTTCTGCGTCCCGCCGCCCGTAGTGGTCCCTCACAACGCATCGAGACGCGACGGCCACCTACCCGAAGGCTTCGTCTTCGCCGCGGTTGCCCGCCTCGGACGCTCAAGGCCGGGCGACGAGGTGCTGGCCAACCCCCTAGCTACGATCGAAGCCTTCGTGAGCGCCTTCGCGCCGGAGTCCGGTCCCGTCCTCTGCGTCGTCCTCTGCGGCCGGAAGACACAGGCGACCGCCGAGAACTGCAGGATGTTCGCCAATGGGCGTCGGGACGTCCTCGTCATCGAGACCGACGACCCGGCCGTCGCCGACGCCGCGAGCGTGAAGGCGGACTGCCTCGTCTCCCTCCATCGCTCGAGCGCTTTTGGAGGTGACATCGCCCGGGCGATCTCGGTGGGCTGCCCCGTCGTGGCGACCGCCTACGGCGGACCGATGGACTACCTCACCGAGGAGTACGCCGAGCTCGTGCCCTACCAGCTCACGACGAGCACCGCCGCCTCGTACCCCTTCCCGGCCGGGACCGAATGGGCGGAGCCCGACCTAGACGCCGCTGCTGCGGCACTGCGCCTCGTCCATGACGACCCCGCCGAGGCGCGGCGGCGTGCTTGGCAGGGACGCATCGCCGTGACGCGGCTGTGCGGCCCGAAGGCGGCGGCCCGCGCACTTCGGCGGCGCCTGGACGAGCCCTTCGTCGGCTCGGCCGAAGTTCCGAGAGGCCGGGCGGGAGCCGTCCGCTAGTCCGAGACACCCGAACTGTCGCACGCGCCATGCCGCTATCGACAATTCAGACAAAATTTCCCCGTTTTCGTCACTCTGAGTGACTGAACCCCTACTAATCGCGCGCAACAAATGATATTGTGTTCCAGTCGTACAACCGCTGGACCTGACGGCTGGAGCCCGTCAGCTCCTTGTGGAGCAGCTGGGCTCCTTCGTCTCGTCACTGGCACGGACGCGAAGGAGGTGTTCCGGATGGGCGCTCGCACCAGGTCGGTGCATTCCCGACACGAGACGCTCGACCAGATCTGGTCGGCGTATGCGAGCGAGCGGGACCTCGTCCACCGGAACGAGCTCGTCGTCGCCTACCAGCCACTCGTCAACGAGACCGTGCAGCGCCTGCCCTCCTACATCCTTTCCTACTGGGAGCCCGGCGACCTGCGCAGCTTCGGCCAGGACGGTCTCCTGCGAGCGATCTCACGCTGGGTCGACCCCGACAACGCGAGGTTCGATCAGTACGCGCGCCGCTGCATCAGGGGCGCTATCTTCGACGAGCTGCGGCGGCTCGACTGGATGCCGCGATCGGCCCGCCAGCGCGTCATCTCCTACAGGACCACCTATGACTCGCTCGTCGGCGAGCTCGGCTGCAACCCGAAGCCCGAACAGGTCTGCGCCGCCATGGGGCTCACGGGCCGGCAGGCGACGGAGCTCATGAGCGAACTGAACTCGTCCCAGCTGCTCCACCTCGAGGGCCGAGCCGCGTCGCAGTCCCAGAACGATGGTTCCTTCGTGGAGGTCATCTCCGACCAGAGCGCCGAGCCCGAGGCCGAAGTGCTGGCCTCGGCCGAGGTGGAGGCGCTTCAAGAGGCGATGGCCACTCTCGGCCCGCGCGAGCACACCGTCCTGTTCCTCTCCTTCTTCGCAGGCCTGACCCAGGAACAGATCGGCCTCATCATCGGGGTCGGCGGACCGCAGGTGTGCAAGATCCATGGCGCCGCACTTCGCAAGTTGCGCTCGATCCTCGGACCGAGCCGCAACGCGATGGAGGAGGCACTCGCCAGCTGAGCAGGCAGCCCGTCAACATACTCCCCTTCCGCCTGCGCGCCGGCCGAGCGCCATTTGGTACAAAGCAGGAAAGCCGTAGTAAACACCCTGAGTGAACAGGTAAGAGCAAGGAGGAAGAGGAACGTGTTCGACGATGTCGTCGAGCTGGCCTGCCGGCTCCTGGGCCTCGAGATCGGCCCCTTTGCGTTGCCAATGAGGACCTCAGGAAACGACGGCGGGCGACAATGACGATCGTCGACGACAGGCAAACCCGCTCCTGGTCCATCTCCGAGTGCACCCGTTACCGCTACTCGCTCACACAAAGGTGGGGGCACGGGGAGCGGCTCATCACTTGGGTCCTCCTTAACCCGTCGATGGTCGAGGAGATGGTCGACGACCCGACGACACTCAGGGTCGGCGATTTCTCCCGCCGCTGGGGCTACGACCGGATGGAGATCGTCAACCTCTTCGCCCTGCGGGCGGCCGGGCCAGAGGAGCTATCGCGTGTCGAGGACCCCGTCGGGCCGAAGAACCTATCGTTCGTGCGCCAAGCGGTCACCACTGCCGAGCTCGTGGTCGTGGGCTGGGGTGACGGCATCCAGCACGCCTCGACGCGTCCCGAGACGCTCGACGAGGTCATTCGCCTGCGCCGCGCCAACACGGCCATGCTCTGCTTCGGCGTCACCGAAGCCGGCAACCCTCTCCATCCCGCGTCACTGGACCGCTCGAAGATCCCGCTCGTGTGGACCCCGCAAAGGCCCCGCTGACACACCGCTCCTCCCGGCGATGTGAGCAGCGGACACCGCCTCGCTCCGGCTCGGGCGCCCGGCCTGAGCCGGAGCGACGACGACCTCCCGTGCAGCCGACAGCTCAGCTCCGCAGCGTGGCCTCGTAGCGGCCCTCCACGGCACTGATGCACCCCGAGCGCAGCTCCGCCACCTCGGCGTCGGTCAAGGTCCTGTCCAGGGCGCAGAAACGCAGCCGGTAGGCCAAAGACCGCGAGCCCTCGCCCACACCCGGTCCCCGATAGACGTCGAAGAGCTCCACCGACTCGCACAGCTCGCCGGCGGCACCGCGCAGCGCCGCTTCGATCGCGGCTGCAGGGACCGGGTCCGCCACGACGAAGGCGAGGTCGACGTCGCTCGAGGGAAAGCGGCTCACCGGACGCGCTTGGAGCGGCCGGCGAGGGGCGGCAGCCAGCTTCGCCAAATCGAGCTCGAGCCAGCCCGCCCGCGGCCGCGCGAACTCGTATGCCCGCAGCGTCTCCGGGTCGACCTCACCGACAACGCCGAGCACTGTGCCGCCGGCCACGATCTCGGCCGTCCGGGCCGGGTGGAGGCCGGCACGCTCCGCGGGGCGAAGCTCGGCGCCTTCCAGGCCGAGCGCGTCCGCGATCACGCGCCAGGCGTTCACGGCGGCACCGGCGTCATCGTCGACGTCCGCCAGGACAAGCCCCACGAGCTCCCACTCGTCCGGCAGCTCCGGGGCCCCGTCTGCGGGTTCGCCCGGCGAGCCCGGTTCCGACCCGGAGGATCCGCCCGGCAACGCGAAGACGTCACCGATCTCGAACAGCCGCAGCCACGGATGGCGGTGGCCGACGTTGTGGCGCACCGCCCCCAACAGGCCCGGCATGAGGCCTCCTCTCAGCACGGACTCCTCCGCCACCATGGGGTTCAGGAGGGACACGAGCGGGCTCGTCACTCCCCCGCGCAGCTGGTCGCGCGCTTCGACGACCGACATCGTCCATGCCTCGTGCGCCCCGAGCCCTGTCAGGATCCGCTTCAACCGGCGCCGGAGGGTCTGCAGGTCGGTGAGCCGGCCCACGTAGGAAGACCGTCGCTGCGATGTCGGCAGCTCCTGGTAACCGATGCGCCGCGCCACCTCCTCGGTCACATCGACTTCGCGGCGGACATCGGGGCGGAACGACGGCACTTCGACCTCGAGGAGTCCTGCTTCATCTGCGGTCTCGGGCAACCTGGTGGCAAAGCCCAACGGGTGCAGGAGCCTTGCGACCTCGGCGTCTTGTAGCTGGGTTCCGAGCAGGCCTGCGACCCGCGCTGTGCGGACCGGAATGCGCCGCGCGACGTACCCGACGGGCTGGGCGTCGAGCAATCCCGATGCGATCACCGGCGGGGCGACCCCGGCGAATCGGGCGGCCGCGACCACGAGCTCGCAGAAACGCAGCGCCGCCCGTTCCATACCATTCGGGTCCACCCCGCGCTCGAACCGCACGGAGGCCTCGCTCCTGAGCCCCACCCGCCGGGCGGTGCGGGCAATGGCGAGAGGGGCGAAATAGCCGACTTCGAGCAGCACGCGCGAAGCCTCCGCCGTTATCTCGCTCGACTGGCCACCCATGATCCCCCCGATGCCGACCGGATGATCGTCGGCGTCGCAGATCACGCAATCGCCGGCGACGGACCCGTCAGTCCCGGCCGGCCGACTCCCGAGCACTCTCGTCACCCCGTCGAGGGTGACGAGCTCCTCACCGGGCCGCGCCGACCTGACACGCAGGCCGTGGCCCCCGAGCCGGTCCAGGTCGTAAGGATGCGTCGGCTGGCCGAGCTCCAACATGACGTAGTTCGATGCGTCGACGATCGCGTCGATCGGCCTCATCCCCGCCAGGGTCAGCCTGCGAGCGATGACGGCAGGTGAGGTCACGTGGGTCACTCCGACCAGCACCTTGCCGATGAGGCGATGACAGAGCTCCGGCGCCAGCACCTCGACGCTCGCGAATGACGAGGCCGGCTCTGTGCCATGGGCGACGACGGGTTCCGGAAGCTGCAGCGGCAGTCCCAGACGGGCCGCAATGTCGCGTGCGACGCCCGCGACGCACAGGCAATCGGGCCGATTTCCCTCGATGGCGAGGTCGAAGACGACATCGGGCTCGAATGCGGCGCCCAGGTAGTCGGCGAGCGGGAGCCCGAGCTCGAGTCCCTTGTCGGTTCCCGGGGACAACTTCGACCCACCCGGCGCGGCGGTCCCGGCCGGGCCTTCATCGCGTCCGAGAACCAGGATGCCCGCTTGATCCTCCGACAAGCGCAGCTCCCGGCCCGAGCACAGCATCCCGTTGGAGACGACGCCACGCATCCGCCGCTGTTCGATCCGGAGCTCCCCCGGCAGCACCGCGCCGACCGGCGCGAACACCACGACGTCTCCGACCTCGAAGTTCCACGCCCCGCACACCACCTCGACCGGCTCGGGACCGCCCGCATCGACCACGGCCCGGCGGATCTTGTCCGCGTTGGCGATGGTGGCGATCTCGAGCACGCGCGCCAGCACGACATCGCGCAGACCTTCGCCGACCTTCTCGACACCCTCCACGACCAGGCCGAGGGCGTCAAGGTCCGCTGCGAGGGCGGCAACTTCCGCGCGGTCACCCGGCCGCGTCTCGAGCGGTGTCAGCTCCCGCAACCACGACAGTGGAACGCGCACTTCCTCGTCTCCTCAAACCTCGTCTGTTGTGCCTTCGCGGCGCCTTGTCGGTCGGGAGGGGCCCGGCCAGGGGTTCAGAACTGCCCGAGGAACCTCACGTCGTTCTCGATCATCACCCGTAGGTCCGCAATGCCGTGACGCATGATGGCGATCCGGTCGATCCCGAAGCCGAAGGCGAAGCCCGTCCACTCCTCGGGATCCACACCGGTCGCCTCGAACACAGCGGGATGCACCATCCCGCAACCGCCGAGCTCGATCCAGCCGACGCCCGAACAGGTCCGGCACCCCTCGCCGCCACAGATCACGCACGACATCTCGAACTCCGCCGACGGCTCGGTGAAGGGGAAGTAGGCGGGCCGCAACCGGGTCCTCGTCCCCTCGCCGAAGATGGCACGGACGAAGGTGTCGATCGTCCCCTTCAAGTCCGCGAAGGTGACCCCACGGTCGACCACGAGCGCCTCGATCTGGTGGAACACGGGCAGATGCGTCGAGTCCGGCGTGTCCTTGCGGTATGTGCGGCCCGGGACCACGGCGTAGATCGGCAACACGCCCCTTTGCAGGAGGCGGATCTGAACCGGCGAGGTGTGCGGGCGCAGGAGCACGCTCCACGGCTCGCCGAAATCGACATAGAACGTGTCCAAAGGGCTGCGGGCGGGATGATCCTCAGGGATGTTCAGGGCCTCGAAATTGCGCCACCCTGTCTCGACCTCGGGCCCCTCCGCGATCTCGTAGCCCATGCCGACGAAGACGTCCTCGAGCGCCTCGCGCACTTGGGTCACGAGATGCAGGTGGCCGGCGAGACGCCCCGGCAGGACCTCTGTGAGGTCCAGGCGGTCCGCCTCGAGCCGTTCTGTCCGCGCGGCAGCGACAAGCTCGGCCCGGCGGCTCTCGGCCACCGCCTCGAGCCGGCCGCGCAGCTCGTTCAAGAGCCTGCCCGCCATGCGGCGCTCTTCGGGCTCCTTGGACCCCAAGGCTTGGTACATCTCCGCGAAGCGTGACTTCTTGGACCGGAACGCGACCCGCTCACATTCCTCGAGCGAAGCGAGGTCCGAAGCTCCTTCGAGCGCGGCTGTGGCCTCGGCCTCGAGCTCAGCGATCTCCTCGGCCGGGTCCGTGATCACGACGCCACCTTCGGGCGCCTGGTGCTTCGATGTGATGGCGACATGCTAGGACAGCCTCAATAGGACAGCCTCAGCCCATGCTCCGACGGCGGCGGGCCGCGTCGAAGCAGAGCACGGCTGCAGTCATCGCCACGTTCAAAGACTCGGTCCCGTCTGCCATCGGAATGGTGATCGAACCGTCCAGAGCGCCCACAACCTCGGCGGGCAAACCGGCCCCCTCGTTGCCGAACACGAACGCTGTCGGGCCGTCGAGGTCCGCAGCCTCGTAGTTTGTCCCGCCTCTCGGGACCGTCGCCCAGCAGCGATAGCCCTGCGCGGCTAGACCCGCGAGCGCTTGAGCCGGCATGACATCTGTCACGAGCGGCACCCGGAACACTGCACCGGCGCTGGCACGAACGACCTTCGGGTTGAAAGGGTCCACGGTTCCCTCGCAGCAGATGACGCCGGACGCCCCGGTCGCGCTCGCAATGCGCAGCACAGCCCCCAGGTTGCCCGGATCGCGCACATCCACGCACACGAGGACCACGCCCCGCTCGCAGCCCGGGCCCGTGCGCGCCAACAGCTCGTCGAGGCGGAGGTCCAAAGCCCCGACGACGGCGCAGACCGCCTGCGGGCTGACGGCGTCCGCCACCCGCTCCATGATCCCGGGCCCGAGCTCGAAGACTGCCAGTCCTGCCCGCTCCGCCCGCTCGACGACGGCTGTGACCGACGCCGACGACCGCCAATCAGCAGCCACGAAGAGCGACTCCAAGGGCGCACCCGCGTCGAGTGCGGCCTCGAGGATCTTCACGCCCTCCGCGACAAAAGCGCGCTCGCTCTCGCGGACGCTCGATCGGCGCAGCAGCCGCCGCAGGCGCTGGACCCTCTGGTCGCGCGCGCCGAGCCTGTTCATGTAGAGCTCCGAGGTGACGCTGACGCTCGAGTCGACGTGTATGCCTAAGAGACGGCCTCGTCAACACTGCCCGTGTCGACGCCGAGCTCGGCTTGGTCACCGAGCGCGTCGACGGCGATCTGGACCAACGCCGAGAACGCCTGTGGGTCACGAACCGCGAGGTCCGCGAGCATCTTGCGGTCGACGTCTAGTTCCGCCTTGTGCAGCCCGGCGATGAAACGGCTGTAAGTGGTGCCGTTGAGCCGCGTCGCGGCGTTGATGCGTTGGATCCAAAGTTTGCGGAACTCGCCCTTGCGGGCTCTGCGGTCGCGATACGCGTACTGGAGCGAGTGCATGACTTGCTCGTTCGCCGCCCGATACGAGCGCGACTTGTTGCCGTAGAAGCCCTGCGCGCGTTCGAGAACTGTCCTCCGGCGCTTCTTGCCGTGGACTGCGCGCTTGACCCTGGCCATTTCGGGGCTCCCTTCATCATCTCTACGAGTGCGATCTGTGGTGGTACAAAAACGGAGGCGCCGAGCGGTGCCGGCCGGGAGAGCGGTGACGCTCGACCCCGGAGCCCGGTGGCGACCTCAGATCCCGAGCAGCCGGCGGACGCTCTTGCGGTCGGCCGAGGACAGCCCGACTTCGTGGGCGAGGCGGCGAGTGCGAACCGACGACTTCTTCTCGAGCAGGTGGCCGCGGTTCTGCTGCCGGCGCCTGATCTTCCCGGTCCCGGTGATCTTGAAACGGGCCACTGCACCTCGGTCCGTCTTCTGCTTCGGCATTTCGGTACCCCTTGTCTTCGTTTCCGTGTTCGTCTCGTAGTTGCCCTCGGGCCTGCCGGCCGTCCTGCCGCACAGCTCCCGGCCCGCCGACCCGCAAGGGTCTCGGCCCAACCGGTAAAGCTGGCTCCTTCTCCAACGGTGCCGGAGGTTGTCCCCTACGGCTGCGTCTCCGCCTGCACACGCATCTCCGACAGCGCCTGACCGTTGTCCTGCACTGGTGCGCCCGGCCCGGCGTCCGGTGTCGTCGCAACCCCGCCCGGCGCATTGCCGTTCGAGGCAACCCGGTGCCGTTCCTCGGTCAACTGCTTCGCTTCTGACGACTGCTTCGCCCGCTTGTCCGGAGCCAGCACCATGACCATGTTCCGTCCGTCCAGGCGACCCTCTGTCTCGATCTTGGCCACTCCGTCGATCTGCTCTGTGATCCGCTCGAGAATGCGCCTGCCGAGGTCCGGATGGATGACCTCCCGACCCCGGAACATCACCGTCACCTTAACCTTGTGGCCCTCGCTCAGGAACTTGAGGACCTGGCGCGTCTTGGTGTCGAAGTCTCCTGGGCCGATCTTGGGCCGGTACTTCATCTCCTTGATGCCGACATTGCTCGTCTTGCGTCGCGACTCTTTGGCGCGTTGCGCCGCATCGAATTTGAACTTCCCATAGTCCATGATCCGGCAGACCGGCGGGTTCGCCAGAGGCGCCACCTCCACCAGGTCGAGATCCTGCTGCTGGGCAATGGCGAGCGCCTGCGCAAGAGGCGTGATCCCGAGCTGGCGACCTTCAGCGTCGACTAGCCGGACCTCACGAGCACGGATACGGTCGTTGATCCGTGGCTCATTGGAGCTGGGAACAGTGGTGATTGGGCGTCGTCCTCTCGCTAGGGCCGAGACTGTGCTCGACCGTACGAAAGGGAAGCCGGCATTGCCGACCCGTCACTCTCAAGACCCGGCGCACACATCGGCCGCGCCGACAGTGGCCGGGTGGGAGTCACGCCATGCGGCGCAGCCCCGCTTCCCTCAGTTGTCAGGACGTACGCTAGCAGCATGAGCAGCCTGTGGACACCAGAAGGGGAACATCGCGTGCCGCGGCCGGGCGAAGCCACGCCCGGGACGGCAGCATCCCCCGGCCCGGGAGCGCCGGGTAAGCCGGGAGACCCGCAACCCAATCCCGCCGCGGCCCGCCCTGCGGGCACCGAGGCGGCCCCGATGAGCGAGGAGGAGCGGGCTGCCGAGGAGGAGCTGGAGGAGGTGGCCAAGCACCTTGCCGCCGCCCCGGCGGAGGACGTCGTCGCGAACCACTGCTACGGGCTCTTCGAGCTCGCGGCCCTGCACCTCTCCCAGCAGCCACCCCAGCTCGACAAGGCGAGACTGGCGATCGACTCCCTCGGGCTCTTGGTGGACGGGCTCGGGGACCGTCTCGGCCAGCATGCCGCGGCACTCGCAGAGGGCCTTACCCAACTCCGCCTCGCGTTCGTCCGGATCGCCGCCGCCGTCCCCGCCTCCGACGGGCATGCCGGCGGGGAAGCGGGATCCTGACTATCCGCCGGACAGGCCCAGCAAGCCGACTATCCCGGCCCAGCCGCCCTCGTTCGCCGGTGGCAGCAACCGGTCCGCGTGCGCGAGCGCGGCTTCGGTTCCGTCCGCCACGGCGAGAGCGACACAAGCCCCCTGCAACATCTCCACGTCGTTGTCCGCATCCCCGATGGCGAGCACCCGGCCCGGATCGAGCCCGCGGGCCGCGCAGTACGCCAGGACTCCGGACCACTTGCTCACTCCGAGAGGCCGGAAGCTCAGATGGAGGCCTCCGTAGGTCCGGTCCGTGGAGGTTGCTGCGGCCACCGGCACCCGTGCTGTCACCCGAGCGGCCAGTTCCCGAACCATGGAAGGCTCGGCACCGAGCAGCGTGAAGGCCAGGACGCGAAGTGTTCGCACGGCGGTCCAGGGATCTTCTTCCCGCACCGAAGCCATGATGCGGAGGATGTAGTCGGGGTGAGTGAAGGGGTGCTCGCCCAGCACGACGTCCCGGCCGGGATCGTCCACGTGGATGCACGAGCTTACGTCGAGCTCCTCGAGGATCTCCAGCACCTGAGCCGCGACCGCGGGGCTGAAGGCGTGGGTGTGGAACGCCGTCGTGGCGCCGAACTCAAAGCCGACCGCGCCGTCGAGGAACACCCCCGGTAGTTCAACCCCGTTGGCCTCCATGACCGTCCAGGCACTGCGCGCCCCCCGGCCGGTGGCGACAAGCACCGGCACAAGGGCGTCGGCCAGGGTCCGAAGTGCCCTGTGGGTGCTGGGGTGAATCCGTCCCTTGCCGTCCCACAAGGTGCCGTCGAGGTCGGTCACGACGAGCGCGATGGGGGGCTGGCCACCGAGCTCGGCCGTCTCGCAGGGCAGCGACGACGCGGCCGGGCCCGGCTGGGGGTCTGACGGTGGTCTCATCGGCCTAGACGGCCTCGTCGAACCGGTACGCGAGCGTCTCCGAGACCGCCTCAAAGCCGAGGCGCCGGTAGATGGCGTTCGAACTGGCGTTGCCAAGCTGGGCGTACAGCACCGAATTGGCGCCCTCTTCGTCGCGGACCCACCCGCACAACGCCCCGACACAGGCTGCCGCGTACCCCCGCCGGCGCCACGCGGGCGGTGTGAAGACAACCCCGATCCTCGAGATGCCGCCCAGCGGTTCTGTGGCGCGAGCCAGGCATCTCGGCCCCCCGTCCTCCCATAGGAAAAGCCGGCCGGTCCTTAACGAGAAGTCGACAGCCGAGGCCAGCTCGCCGGCGAGCGCGCCCGTCTCGGCCTGGAAGGCCGACCACCCCTCGATCATGATGTCCCGATCGGAGAGCTCTGCGCGTCGGAGCTGGCCGGATACGCCCTCCGGCTGGGCAAGCCGACCGAGCAGATACAGGCGCTGCGCGTCCTCGACGACCGCGGCCGTCCTCACCCGCTCGGTCCAACAGCCGGCGAAAGCCGATGCCGTAGGCGCCTCGCCGGCGACACCGGAAAGCTGGTGGCCCTCCTCCGCGATGGCGGTGGCCATGGCGGCGACGTGCTCACGTGGCATCGCTGAGATCGCGGCAGCGTGCCCTGGCGGGGACTCGATGACGAGGCCTGCGACCTCACCGGCCGCCTCTAGCAGCCAGTACCGCCCCGGTGCGCCCGAGTCCGCCCTCTGGGACATGACACTCCAGATCACGTTGAGCTCGACAGGCCGGGCGGCCAGGTAGGCGCCCGCTCGCTCGATCGCGCCGGCGGCGTCATGCGTGGCGTCCACGTGCAGGCTGCCCATGCCCCTAGCCTGCCACGGCGGCAGGCACCCCTACGCTTTCGGGAATGGGTCGGACATACGAAGCCATCGACGACCGGCTGGCGAGCTTTCTCCTGTCACAACCGGTCTTTTTCGTCGCGTCAGCCCCCATCTCGGGCGATGGGCTCGTGAACTGCTCACCGAAGAGCAACGACGGCGAACTGGCGGTGATCGACGCACATCACCTCGCCTACTTCGACCGCACGGGCAGCGGT
>Ga0187880_1000251_pt1 | contig 46679 bp, 48 predicted proteins | sample June2016WEW_19_4_FD_132998 | JGI IMG/M metagenome (GOLD analysis project Ga0187880, IMG submission 132998) | Peatland microbial communities from SPRUCE experiment site at the Marcell Experimental Forest, Minnesota, USA - June2016WEW_19_40 | ecosystem: Environmental > Terrestrial > Soil >... | reverse complement strand
TCGCCACCATGCGCAACCATACCGCCACGCACCTGCTCCATGCCGCGCTGCGCGCCGTGCTGGGCACGCACGTCAAGCAGGCGGGATCGGTGGTCGAGCCGTCGCGGCTGCGCTTCGATTTCACGCACTACGCCCCCGTGGATGCGGTCGAGATGGCCGAAGTCGAGCGGCTGATGACGGAGCAGGTTCTGGCGGACCAGCCGGTCCAGACCACGCTCATGGAGCTGGACCAGGCGCTCAATACCGGCGCCATGGCGCTGTTCGGCGAGAAGTACGGAGAGCACGTGCGCGTGGTACAGGTCCCGGGCTTCAGCAAGGAGCTGTGCGGCGGCACGCACGTCGGGCGCACGGGCGAGATCGGCCTCTGCAAAATCGTTTCCGAGGGCAGTATTTCCTCCGGCGTGCGGCGCATTGAAGCCGTGACCGGCGAGGGCGCGCTGGAGCGCTTCGAGGAGGCCGCGGCGTCGCTTCGCCGCGTGGCGGATCTGCTGCGCGTCCCGGAGAGCGAGCTGGTGGAGCAGGTCGAGAAGGCGCTCGAGCAGCGGCGCGCGCTGGAACGTCAGGTCGATCAGCTCAAGGCCAAAGTCGCGCAGGCGCAGTTGAGCGGCCTCGAACAGCAGGCGCGCACGCTAAAGGGCGTGCGGGTCCTGGCCGAGCGCGTGGATGGACTGGACCGCCAGCAGATGCGCGCTCTGGCGGATTCGCTCCGCAACAAGTGGAAGAGCGCGGTCATCGTGTTGGCATCGGCCGAGGATTCCAGCGTGGCCATCGTCTCGGCGGTCACCAAGGATCTCACCGCCAAGGTCCACGCCGGCAAGCTGGCGGGCGCGGTGGCGCAGGCCGTGGGCGGCAAGGGCGGCGGCCGGCCCGACATGGCGGAAGCCGGCGGCAAAGACACATCCCAGCTCGGCGCGGCGCTCGAGAGCGTTTACGCGAGCGTGGAAGGCATGCTGTAAGTGCCCAGGGTCGCCGTCCTTCTGTGCACCGATACGATCGGGGAAGATGCGGGCACGGAACGCCACGTGGCCGAAGTGATCGCGCGGCTCGATCGAGAGCGATTCGATCCGCACCTGTGCTGTCTCCAGGACAGCCCGCGGCTGCGGGAGATGCCCTGCCCCACGCGGGTCTACCCCGTGGTCAGCGTCTGGCGGCCGAACGGCCTGCGGCAGATTCTGGCCCTGCGCCGCTACATCGACGAGCGGGCCATCGACGTCGTGCATACCTTCGCGCCGAAGGCCACCATCGTGGGAGTTCTGGCGGCCAAAGGATCGAACGCCAAGGCGGTCGTCACCAGCCGGCGCAACATGGGTTATTGGTACACGCCCCGGCTTCTGCGCGTGTTTCGCTACCTGAACCGGCACACCACCCGCGTGCTGGCCAATTCCGAGCAGGTGAAGCAACGGGTAGTCGAGGCGGAGGGTCTCGCCCCGGAGAAGGTGGACGTTCTCTATAACGGCGTCGATCTGGAGCGATACGCACCGGGCCACAGCGAACCCGCGACCATCGGGATCGTGGCCAATTACCGCCCGGTCAAGGATCTGGATTTGTTCCTGCGTGCCGCCCGCCTGGTGGCGGCCGAGGTTCCCGAGGCGGTCTTTCTTCTGGCCGGCCAGGGCCCCTTGCGCGACCAACTGGGGCGCCTGGCGGAAGAGCTGGGAATTTCCGGGCGAGTAACCTTCACGGACGGCCGTGGCGAGGTGCCCGCCCACCTGCGCCGCATGTCCATCGGCTGTCTCTCGTCCCAGAGCGAGGGCTTTTCGAACGCCATCCTGGAATACATGGCCGCCGGCCTTCCCGTGATAGCGACGGATGTGGGCGGCAACGCCGAAGCCATCGACTACGGCGTCACCGGCTACCTGGTGCGGGAACGGACGCCGGAGGCCTTCGCGCGGCCGATCGTCGAGCTGCTGCGGGACCGGAACCGCCGGGACGAGATGGGCCGCCGCGCCCTCGAACGCTGCCGCGAGCGATTCGAAATCGGCGGCGCAATCCGGCGGCTGGAGGATTACTACAGCGCGCTGATCAGTACACCTCGCGGGAGCGCATCCTGAGCCGGCCCAACCTCAGCGCCAACAGGCCAATCGCCCGGACCGGGTCCGCCAAGTCCGGAGAAGAGCGGCCGATGATCTGGTACCGCCCGTTGCTCACGCCCTCGACGATCCACTGCGAGGCGTAGCCCGCACTGACCTCCCTCACGTCCGCAAGGGTGGGTAGCTTCCAAAAGTCCGCACTCTCCAGAGCGGCCAGGAACGATTGCGTCTTGCGTTTCGTTAGCCAGGACACGCCGTAATGGATGATTCTCCCTGGCTGATCCCACCCCCTGCCGGAGGTCATACGGGTGTGTATCCATCCGGACCCGCTTGAACTCACAATCAGCCGAACGGCGACGGGGTGGTGCGACGAGCGCAGCCAGAGAAACCGGTAAGCCTCCGCCTTCGGATCCCGCTGCGAGAGTTCCCATAACGGGGGTTCGTGCAGAGCTTTGAGATCTCGGGAATACGAAGCCGCTGCCGGGTCGAGAACGCCAGGCGGAAAGTACCGCTGAGCGGCCAACACCCCGGCCGCGAGCGTCACGAGACACAATACGCTGACCGGTCGCGTCGCGCTGCCCCTTGTTACGTGACGGTGCAGCGGCACGGGGCGTTGCGGGAATCGGCGCATACGCCGGGTCGCCAGCCTATTCCCGGATCACCTGCACCAGCTTGCCTTGCGCCCCGCGGGGAATCTCGGCCGTCCACAACAGCTTCACCGGTATCTCCGCCAGCAGGGGGCGGAGCTTGGCGCGCAACGCGGCCTCGCGCGCCTCCGGCATGCCCTCGCCGGCCAGGTAGATCCAAATCTCGCCGCTGGTCTTGTAGACCACCTGGAACTGCCGGGCCTCCGGGAACTCCTTGAACAGATGATTCCAGTAAAGATTGCTGATGACGCGCCCGTCGGCCAGCTTCATGACTCCGGCGCGCCGCCCGCAAAGCTCGCGCAGCGCGCCGATGCCGGATTCGGTCTGGTGGGTGGCATCGAAGATTCCCATATCATCGATGTCGTAGCGCAGGAACGGCGTGCCGCGGCAGACGGTGCTGGTCCACACCAGCCTGCCCATCGTTCCCGGCTCGGCCGGCTTGCCGCTTTCGTCCAGAACCTCCAGGAAGAGCCACGGCCGCAGCGCGTGCAGAGGGCCGCCCGCCTCGAACTGGCAGGCCATGGTGGAAAGCTCGCGGCCCCCGTAGCGGTTGAGTAAGGGAACGCCGAAGGCCCGCTCGAAGAGGCCGACCTGCTCGGGAAACAGCATCTCGCCGCCGCACCACGCCGTACGCACGCTGCCGGCCGGCGGCGAGCTTCCCTGCTCCACCACGGCCCGCGCGACGTATTCGAGCATCGAAGTGAAGCCGTAAATCGCCACCGGTCGTTGGGCGCGGACAATTGCGAGCACGCGCTCCACGGTGGACTGGCTCAAGTGGTAGCCGTCGATGAGGCGCTCCCGCAGCATCCACTCGAGCGCGCGGACCCGCCGGTTGGCGGTCTGCTGGCCGATGTCGCGCTCCGAACCCCAGACGATAATCGTGGCCATGCCGGGGCGCCAGCCCATGCGCATTCGGGTGTAGATGTTGCCGGCAGCGGCGGTCCGAATCGCCAGCGTGTCCTGGAAGACCTGCGTCGGCTCGCCGGTCGATCCGCCGGTGGCGTTGAGCTTGCCCGAGAGGCCGAAGCGATCGCGAGTCTCCGTCGCCGGAAAGCGCTCCCGAAGCGTCTGCTTGGTCATCACGGGCAAGCTGGGCCAGAGGCGCCAGAGGTCGTCGGGATCGGCGATTCGCGCCGCGTCCTTCCACTCCGGGAGCGCGTCCGCCCGGCTGCCGAAGTAGCGGATCTGCGCCAGCAGACGGCTGGCCATCTCACGGCGCTGCTGCGCGGGGTCCAGGGCCGGAAACTCTTCCAGGTCGGTCCAGGGCCGAGCGTTGCGCGCCAGGAACCTGCGCCAGCACAGCCGGCTCGCGAACGAAAGCATCGAACTCAAATCGTACCGCAACCGCGGACCGCCTCACTGCACTTATAATTCAAGGCTGGAGAAAGGTACGATCAAAGTCCTGGCCTTCATGGAGGCGCGGCGGGCGGCTGGACCCGCGCGGAACCTCATCGAGTTCGCGGTGCGCGCGCGCCCGGAAGTGGAGCTGACCATCGCCACCTACCGGCGGGGCAACGATTCCGCGGCGTTCCTCGACGCCATCCGCGCCGCCGGCATCGAGGCGGAGACGATCGTGGAGAAGCGCCGCTTCGACCTGGGCGCGCTGGCGCAGTTGCGCGAGTTGGTGGCCCGCCGCCAGCCGGACATCATCCAAACCCACAACGTGAAGTCGCACCTGCTGGTGCGGTGGCTGGGCCTGTGGCGCCAGGTTCCCTGGGTAGCGTTCCAGCACGGATACACGGCGACGGACTGGAAAGACCGCCTCTACAACCAGTGCGACCGCTGGTCCCTGCGCCGCGCGCACCGGCTCGTCTGCGTGTGCGGAGCCTTCTCCGAGCGGCTTCAACGCTGGGGAGTGCCGGCCTCGCGGATCGTGGTGCAGCACAACCCAGTGGAACGGTTCGTCGCTCCTCCGCCTGAGGAGATGGAGCGCGTGCGGGCGGAGCTGGGGCTGGCTGGCGGCGAGTTCCTGGTGGTCACCGTGGGCCGGCTCTCGCGCGAGAAAGGACACCGGGATCTGCTCGAAGCGGCCGCCATCCTGCGCGCGCGGCAGCCGGAGAGCCCGGTGCGCTTCGTCATCGTCGGGGATGGCCCCGAGCGCGCCGCGCTCGAACAGCGCTCCCAGGGACTGGGATTGGAGGGCGCCGTGACGTTTGCGGGCTACCAGGCGAACGTGCGGCCATACTACGCGCTGGCGGACGTGGTGGCGCTGCCCTCTCATACGGAGGGCTCGCCCAACGTGGTACTGGAGGCGCTAGCTGCTCGGGTCGCGGTGGCGGCGACGCGAGTGGGCGGCGTCCCGGAGATCGTGACCGATGGCGAAACGGGCCTGCTCATCGAGAAGCAAGATCCGCTCGCCATGGCCGACGCATTGGCGCGCCTCATGGCCGACGCGGACTTGCGGCGCCGCCTGGCCGAGGCGGGCCGGCAACTCGTGACCGCCAGGCATTCCGTCCAGGCGCACCGCCGCGCGCTGGTGAGGCTGTATTCCGAACTGGCCGGGAAAGGAAGTACGGAACCGCGACCGTAAGGGAGCGGGCATACTTGGAGAACATGCGGATCTGTTTCATCTATCAGGGAGCGGGGCTGTGGGCGTGCGAGCGCGCCGAGAAGATGGCGGCGGCCCTGAGCGCGGCCGGACACGAGACGTTCCTGGTATGCAACGGCGACGCCGCCGGCGAGGAGCGATTGGGCCATCTGCGCGTCCTGCGCCTCAAACCCCGCCTCGCAAACCCTGCGCTGAGCCGGCTGGTCAAGACGCCCTACTTCTTCAATCCGCTGTGGGTGGCCGGATTGAGAAGCGTCGTGAAGCAGTTCGGCATACAGGCGCTACAGGTCATCGACGTGCCGCTGGCGCCGGCCGCGATCTGGGTGGGCCGCGCGTTCCGCATCCCCGTGGTGCTGGACATGTGGGAGAACTATCCGGAGGCGCTGCGGCTTTGGGGCCGCACCAACTGGAAGACGCGAGTCTTCAAGAATCACCGCTTCGCCGGCGCCGTCGAGCGCTATTCCGTCCGGCGCGTCAACCACATCATTACCGTGGTCGAAGAAATGCGGGAGCGGCTGATCGCGAAAGGCGTACCCGCCGAACGGATCTCGGTGGTGACGAACGCGGTGGACGAAGCCCTGTTCTCCAACCCGACGGTGCGGACGGAGACGCCGCTCGACGCCGAACCCGGCTGCTACAAGATTCTGTACGTGGGCAAGCTCACGGCGGAGCGGGGCCTCGACGACCTGATCCGCGGCGCGGCGCTGGCGGCTCGGCGCGTGCCGAACCTGCGCGTCTATATCGCCGGCGATGGGGATGACGAGCCGCGCCTGCGCCGCTTGGCCGAGGAACAAGGGATCGGCAGCCAGGTCCGGTTCACCGGCTTCGTGCCCTTCCGGGAAATCCCGTCGTACATTCTCGCCAGCGACCTGTGTACGGTTCCGCATGTAGCGAGCCCGTTCATCGACACCACGGTTCCCAACAAGCTGTTCCAGTACATGCTGCTGGCGAAACCGGTCCTGGTGTCGAACGCCAAGCCGCTGGTGCGGATCGTGCGCGAAGCCGACTGCGGCTTCGTGTTCGAATCCGGCAACGCGGCCGATGTGGCGGGCCGGATCGTCGCGGCCTACGAAGCACGCGGGGACGCGGAGATCGGCGAGCGCGGCCGCCGCCATGCGCGGGAACACTACACCTGGGACAAGGTCGCGCCGACGCTGCTGCGGGTGTACGAACGACTTTGAAGCCGCACCGTGCCGTGCATCAAGATCGGCCCCCCGCCGCCCCTCTACAATGGAATCAGTGTTGGTGACGATTTACCAGCAGCCGCAACCGCCGCGGCCGGAGTGGCTCCGCGCGCCCGCGCCCGTGGGCGCCAACTACCGCGAGCTCAAGACCCTCATCGAGCGCCTGCGCCTCCACACGGTCTGCGAGAGCGCGGCCTGCCCCAACGTGGGCGAGTGCTGGAACCACCGCACCGCCACGTTCATGATTCTCGGCAACGTCTGCACGCGGCGCTGCGGCTTCTGTGCCGTGCGGAAGGGAGCTCCGCTGGCGGTGGATGCCGACGAGCCGCGCCGCGTCGCCGAGGCCGCCGCCGCGATGGGCTTGAAGTACGCCGTCGTCACCAGCGTCAATCGCGACGACCGCAAGGACGGTGGCGCGGAGCTGTTCGCGCTCACCATCCGCGCCATCCGCGAGCGCATCCCCGGCTGCCGAGTCGAGGTCCTGATCCCCGATTTTCAGGGCTCCCACGCCGCCATGGACATCGTGCTCGAGGCCGAGCCGGACGTGCTCAACCACAACACCGAGACCGTCCCGCGGCTCTACCGCCAGGTCCGCCTCGGCGCGCGCTTCGAGCGCTCGCTCGACATCCTCGCCTACTCGAAGTCCGCGCGTCCGGAGATCCCCACCAAGTCCGGCCTCATGCTCGGCCTGGGCGAGAACGCGGACGAGGTTCTCGGAGTCATGCGCGATCTGCGCGCGCACGCCGTCGACATCCTCACGCTGGGCCAGTACCTGCGGCCTTCCCCGAAGCACCTGCCCGTCATCCGCTACGTTCCGCCGGAAGAATTCGCCGCCCTGCGCCGAAAGGGGCTCAATATGGGATTCGCGCACGTCGAAGCCGGCCCGCTCGTGCGCAGCTCCTACCACGCCGCCGACGCGGCTTGAGGGCAACCGGACCGCTTAGCCCGAATCAAAACTGCGCGTACAATGGGGTCATTCCACTCGGAGGGAACTATGGCATCGCCTCACCTGAGCGCCGGAACTGCGCTCGATCCACAACCAATCCAGCGGATGTGGTTTTCTTATGCGCCGTCGTGCGTTCTGAGCGCGGCGGTTCAACTGGACGTCTTTTCGCACCTCGCCGCGGGCAACGGCACCGCGGCGGAAGTGGCCCGCGCCGCCGGCGCCACTGAGCGAGGCACCCGCATGCTTCTCGACTCCCTGACCGGCCTCGAACTGCTCTCGAAGCAGGACGACCGCTACGCCCTTGCCCCGCTGGCAGCGGAATACCTGGTCCGCGAGCGCCCCAACTACCTTGGCTCCGTCCTGGAGACGAACTACCTGATGGACTCCTGGAGCCGGCTCGCCGACATCATCCGGACCGGCAGCGCTCCCCACCACCTGGAGCGGCAGCAGGATGCCGAGCAGTTCTTTCCCCGCCTGGTCCGCACCTTGCATGTCATGAACCGGGAACCGGCACGCCGGCTTGCGACGGCGTTGGGTGCGGGGACGGCGCGTCAGAGGCTTCAGGTCCTGGACGTGGCCTGCGGCTCGGGCGTGTGGGGCATCGCCATCGCCGAAGCCGACCCGCGCTCGCGAGTCACCGCGCTCGACTTCCCGGTGGTCCTCGATACCACCCGCGAATACCTGCGGCGTCACGACGTCGAGCGGCAGTTCGATTTCATGCCCGGGGACCTGAAAGAAGCCGACTTCGGCGAGAGCCGGTTCGACCTGGCGGTGCTCGGGAACGTGCTGCACACCGAAGGCGAGGCATCCTCGCGCGACCTGCTCCGCCGCATCGGCCGCGCCCTGAAACCCGGGGGCCGGGTGGCCATCATCGACATGGTGCCGAATGACGAGCGCACCGGGCCGCCCTTCCCGCTGCTCTTCGCCCTCAATACGCTCGTCCACAGTACGGAAGGAGACACCTTCACGCTAGCCGAGTACATGGAGTGGCTGAAAGAGGCGGGCTTCAACACGGTGGAGACCGTCGAAATCGGCGGGTCGTCGCCGGCCATCGTCGCCGGCAAGCCGTAGGACAGGCCTCCGGCCTGTCGATCCTCACGCCCCGGCCGTCTCGGGAAGCTTCACGTCCTTGGCCTGCCGCCACAAGCGCTCCAGACCGTAGAACTCCCGCGCGGCCGGCGAGAAGATGTGCACGATGAAGTCGCCGTAGTCGGCCAGAACCCAGTCGGCTTTGTCGTACCCTTCGATGCCCAGCGGCAGCTCGCCGTCCCGTTTCAGTTCGAGCTCCACTTCATCGCAAATGGCCTGGATCTGGCGGGCGTTGGCGCCCGAGCAGATGACGAAAAAATCCGTGAACGTGCTGACATCCCGCAGGTCGAGGACGCGCACTTCGGAGGCTTTCTTGGACTCGGCCGCGCGAACCGCAATCATCGGCGCGGCGGCGGCATCGCGGGCTGGCGTGGGTTCTGCGCTCTTACTTCGCAATCAGCTCCTCTGCCTCATCGTACTACAATCAAGAATCGTTCTCGGCCCATCATGCCAGAGTCCCCAACGCGCGTTCTCGTGCCCGCCGAGCGGATCCAGGCCCGCATCCGCGAACTGGGCGCCGCCATCGACAAGGACTACCCCAACGGCGTGCTCCTGGTCGCCATCCTCAAGGGCGCCTGCTTCTTCCTGGTCGACCTGGCGCGCGCCATCACGCGCCCCGTGCGCATCGATTTCATCGGCATCTCCAGCTACGGCAAGGGCAAGACCAGCTCCGGCGAAGTCAAGCTCACCAAGGATCTCGACACCGCCATCGATGGCCTCGACGTCCTGATCGTCGAGGATATCGTCGATAGCGGCATCACGCTGAGCTACCTGGTCGGCGTTCTCGAACAGCGCCGCCCCAGCTCGCTACGCATCGTGGCGCTTCTCGACAAGCCGGACCGCCGGCTGCGCCCGGTGGACGTCGCCTACGTCGGCTTCCGGATTCCCGACGAGTTCGTGGTCGGCTACGGTCTCGACTACGCCGAGATGTACCGCAACCTGGCCGACATCTGCGTCCTCGAAGTGCCTCCCGGTCCCGTGCTAGGGTGAAGGCATGCAAACCCGCGCTCTGGGCAAGACTGGCGTCCGCGTCTCCGCGATCGGGCTTGGCTGCATGGGAATGTCGGAGTTCTACGGCGTGCGCGACGACCGGGAATCGATTGCCACCATTCACCGCGCCATCGACCTCGGCGTCAACTTCCTCGATACGGCCGACATGTACGGCCCGGGGGACAACGAACGGCTGGTCGGCCAGGCCATCCGCGACCGTCGCGATCGCGTCGTCGTGGCCACCAGGTTCGGCATCGTCCGCACCGGCGACCCGCGATTCCGCGGCGTGAACGGCCGCCCCGAATACGTCCGCCAGGCTTGCGAGGCGAGCTTGGAGCGCCTGGGCCTGGACACCATCGACCTTTACTACCAGCACCGCGTCGATCCCGACACTCCGATCGAGGAGACCGTCGGCGCCATGGCGCGCCTGGTCGAAGAGGGCAAGGTGCGCTTCCTCGGGCTCTCCGAAGCCGGGCCCGCAACCATCCGCCGTGCCGCCGCCGTGCATCCCATCGCCGCGCTCCAGACCGAATACTCGCTGTGGAGCCGCGATCCGGAGGACGAAATCCTGCCCGTTTGCCGCAAGCTCGGCATCGCGTTCGTCGCTTACAGCCCGCTCGGCCGCGGCTTCCTCAGCGGGAAGATCAAGAGTCCCGAAGATCTCTGGCCGGACGATTTTCGGCTCACCTCGCCGCGCTTCCAGGGCGACAACTTCCAGCGCAACCTGGATGTAGTCGAGCGCGTGCACGGAATTGCGGCGGCGAAATCCGTGACGCCGGCGCAGCTCGCGCTGCGTTGGGTGCTGGAGCAGGGCCAGGACATCGTGCCGATCCCCGGAACCAAGCGGCGCACCTGGCTCGAAGAGAACGTCGCCGCGCTCGACATCCCCTGGACGCCCGCCGACGCTGCGCGCATCGAGGAGGCCGCGCCCAAGGGCGCTTTCGCCGGCACTCGCTACTCCGAGGCCGCCATGCGCATGGTGGGCCGCTGACGGCTGAAGGATCGAGCCTTGGCCGAGAAGCCAGATCTCAGGGGCATCTTGCGCCGAGACCCCCCGTCTCAGGATTGACTATTTTAGCTAAAATGGCTAATATGGCTTCGGGGATGGTAAACGTAGATGTCCAACGGCCACCTTCTCATCGTGGATGACGAGCCTTCGGTGCTCGCCTCCTACGCTCAATCGCTGACCGAGGCGGGCTTCGAGGTGGCTAAAGCCTCGAACGGCAGCGATGCCTTGCGGCGTATCGAAAGCGATCAGTTTGACGCGATTCTCAGCGACGTCTCGATGCCTCAGCCCGGCGGCCTCGCACTCTTGCGCCGCCTGCGCGCCCGCTCTCCCGATCTGCCGGTGATCCTCATGCTCGACGCGCCGGACAACGGCGCCGCGATCGAGGGGACGAAGTTAGGAGCGGTCCAATCCCTAGTCAAGCCCATTGCGGCGAAACTGCTCGCACAGACGGCGTCTTATGCGGTTGGCCTCTGCCGCTCGCGGCGGCGCGTCCCGGTGACGCCGAACGGGTACCGCGGTGAACGGCCGCAGGCCGCCTCCATTTCGGCGACTGCCGCGAAGAACGAATTTGGCCGCATCCTCGAAAAGGCGATTCAGGGCGGCACGGTGGTGATCACCAGGCACTCCGCCCCCAAAGCGGTTCTGATTTCCGTGGACGAGTTCAACGCCCTGTCGCGCTCCCACCGCGCCGAACTCGACACGCTGAGCGGCGAATTCGATCTCCTTCTCGCCGGAATGCAGACGCCGGCGGCTCGCGCCGGCATGAAAGCCGCCTTCGATGCATCGCCGAAGCGCTTAGGACAGGCTGCCGTGGCGGCGGCGCGCGGGCGTGGACGATAGAGCCCAGATCTCCCGTATCTATGTCCTGGCCGGAACCAACGGCGCCGGAAAGAGCAGCGTCGCGGGCGCCATGTTCCGCGCGCGGGGCGCCGGATACTTCAACCCGGACGAAGCTACGAACCTGGTCCTGGCCGCCAATCCCGGGATCGCGCTGGCGGAAGCGAATAGCGCCGCCTGGGGCCAGGGGAAGCGGCTGCTCGAACGCGCCATCGCCGAACGGTTGGATTTTGCGTTCGAGACCACGCTGGGAGGCCGCACGATCCCGGCGCTGCTCGACTCGGCGCTTTCGGCGGGAATCGAGGTGCTCATCTGGTACGTGGGCCTGAGCAGCGCCGAGCTTCATATCGCACGGGTGCGGGCGAGAGTCGCCAAGGGCGGCCACGATATTCCCGAGGCGAGAATTCGCGACCGGTACGACCGCAGCCGGGCCAACCTGATTCAGCTTATGCCCAGGCTAACCGAGCTTCGCGTCTACGACAATAGTCGCGAAGCCGATCCGGACGCGGGCGCCATCCCAGAACCGAAGCTCCTCCTCCACATGGTTCGCGGCCAAGTTGTGAGCTGGCGCAATCTCGAGCTGACACCGGAATGGGCCAAGCCAATCCTTGCGGCTGCCATGAAGTCACAGCTGTGAGCCAGCCTGCCGGGCGCCGGCCGCTGCTACCCTAGTTCTTATGCCTCCCGCCGAAGCGCTGCCTACCATCGTCGTCGTGGGCCGGCCCAACGTCGGGAAATCCACGCTCTTCAACGCCATCATCGGCCAGCGCCGCTCCATCGTGGGCGATGAGCCCGGCATCACGCGCGACCGCATTCACGGGACCGCCGAACACCACGGCCGCCTGTTTGAGCTGATCGACACCGGCGGCATCGTCCGCGGCGACGCCGAGCACATCCCCACCGAGATCCTGAAGCAGGCGCGCCACGTCATCGAGACCGCCGTGCACATCATCTTCGTGGTGGACGGCCGCACGGAGCTGACCGCCGCCGATCGCGACCTGGCGCAACTGCTCCGCCAGCTCGGCAAGCCGGTCGCCCTCGCCGTCAACAAAGTCGACACCGCCTCGCGCGAATCGCTGGCCTCCGATTTCTACACGCTCGGGATCGCCGACCTGTTCCCCGTCTCGGCCGAGCACCACCTCGGCGTCGACGATCTGCTCGATCACGTCACCGCCGGCCTCCCCCGCAACGTGCCCGAGGAGACGCCGGAGCCGGAGCGGAAGATCAAGGTCGCCATCATCGGCCGGCCGAACGTCGGCAAATCAACGCTGCTCAATGCGCTGGTGGGCGAGGACCGCGCCATCGTCTCGCCCGTCGCCGGAACCACGCGCGACGCGGTGGACGTGGCCATCGAGCGCGAGGGAACGGCCTACGTCTTCGTCGATACCGCCGGAATCCGGCGCAAGGGCAAGACCAAACTGATGGCGGAGAAGCTCAGCGTGGTGATGGCCCGCCGCCACATCCGCATGGCCAACGTCGTGCTCCTGGTTCTCGACGCCACCGAGGGCGTGATCTCCGCCGACGCCACCATCGCCGGCTACGCCCACGAGGAGGGCCGCGCGGTTCTGGTCTGCGTGAACAAATGGGACGCCGTCGCGCGCAAAGACAAGCGCGCTTTCGAGACCTCCGTGCGCGACACCATGAAGTTCCTCGACTACGCGCCCGTGCTCTTCATCTCCGCCCGCACGCGCTTCGGCGTGGACGGCCTCTACGCCCGCGTCCGCCAAGCCTACGAGTCCGCCTCCGGGCGCGTGGGGACCGGAGAGCTGAACCGCTTCCTCGAGACGCTCAAATCCGAACGCGACCCGCGCATTCTCTACATCACCCAGCCCTCGGTGCGCCCGCCCACCTTCGTGCTGTTCACCGACCGCAAGACTCCGCTGCACTTCTCCAAGGAACGCTACCTGGTCAACCAGATCCGCAAGCGTTTCGGCTTCGAAGCTACGCCCATCGTCATCAAGACCCGGCCGCGCAACGACCGCCACTGAGAAACGGCAGTCAGCCATCGGCTATCAGCCATCAGCCGGCGCGAACGGCAGCCCCGCACCATGAGTCGTGGCTTCGTCTTATTCGTGTCCGTTCGTGTCCATTCGTGGCCAAAAAACAATCGAGAGCATTCTGGCCACGAATGAACACGAATGGACACGAATCAAGAAGGCAAATTGACCGATCCGCGTTTATCGGCGTTCATCGGCGGCCCACAATTCTTCCTGCCTGCCACCTTTGCTATCATCTTCTCTCGACATGCTTGACCAGCCATACCAGCTCGGGCGCAAGACGGTTCGCGGCCGCTTCGTCGTCCCGTCCGGCATTCGCTGCACACACGCCACCACCATCCGGAAGTGTTTCGACGAGATCCCCGAGATCGGCGTAGTCACAACCAAGAGCATCAGCTACCAGCCGCGTGCCGGGTACCGCGAGCCCATCTACGCCCGCTATGCCCCCGGCTGCTATATCAACGCCGTCGGCCTGGCCAATCCGGGCGCGGAGAAGTTCCTGGCCGAGTTCGACGGCATCCCGATCCCGGAAGACAAGTTCCTGCTGGTCTCGATCTTCGGTTCCGACGCGGACAGTTTCCTGGCTGCGGCTCGCACGCTGGCCCCCATCGCCGACGGGTTCGAACTGAATATGTCCTGCCCGCACGCCAAGGGCTACGGCGCCGAGATCGGCCAGGACCCCGAACTTCTGAGGAGCATCACCGCTGCCGTCACCGGGGCGGTCGCCGTTCCCGTATTCGTCAAGCTCGCCGCGATGCTTCCGAACCTGGGCGACGCTGCGCGCGCCTCCCTGGCCGCAGGCGCCGCCGGCATCACCGTGACCAACACAATCGGCCCGGCGCTGGCTACCGTGGGCGATCAGCCCGTTCTCTACAACAAGGTGGGCGGGCTCTCGGGAGACGGCATCCGTCCGCTAGGCCTGCGCGCCGTCCAGCAGGTCCGCGCCGCGCTGGGCGCCGGGCCGGTCATCATCGGAATGGGCGGCATCGCTTCGGCCGAGCACGTACGCCAGTACGCCACGGCCGGAGCCGACCTGTTCGGAGTCGGCAGCGCGCTCACCGGCCTCGACAGCGCGCAAATGCGCGATTACATGCGGGACCTCGCATCCGGCGCGGCTTGCCAATGCTCCTGCGAGACGCGCCTCCCCATGGATTACGTAACGGCGCGCATCGAATCCCGCGTCGACTACACGCCCTCGCTCTTCAAACTGGCCCTCGATCGCCTGCCCGGAGACTACCGCGATGGCGACCTGGCGGGAAAGTTCTTCTTCCTATGCCTGCCAGGAGTAGGAGAGAAGCCGTTCGCGGTTTTCTCGGCTTCCGAACGCAGCATCGTTGTCCGCACCGTGGGCGTGTTCACGCGCCAGTTGGCGGAGTTGAAAGCCGGTTCGGAGATTCTGATCCGCGGGCCGTACGGAAGCGGCGTGCCGGACTTCACCGGCCGCACGCTGGTATTCGCCGGAGGCGGCACCGGCTCCGCGTCCCTGCTCGAGATCGCATACAAGCTGCGGCCCGGCAACACGCAGATGTTCCTGCTGGGCGCCCGCTCGCGCGATCAGCTCTACGACCTCGACAAGTTCGAGCGCCTGGGGCCGGTGCGCGTGGCCACCGACGACGGCACCGCCGGATTCCACGGCCTCGTCCCGGACTTGCTTCAGTCGGTGCTGGGCGAAATACCGCCGGACGCTGTCTTCATCAACTGTGGCCCGGAGCCTATGGTCCTGCGCTGTTTCGAGATCCAGAAACCGATGGCGAGCGAAGACCGCATCCTCGGCTCGATCGAGTACATGACCAGTTGCGGCGTCGGTATCTGCGGCAAATGCGCCACCCCCTCCGGCGCCCTGAGCTGCATCGACGGCCCGTTCCTGCCCATCCGCGACTTCCAGGGCGGCGCAAGCTGACGCCGCGCTCACCTTCGGTCAGGCACCGGCAGGTGAAAACACCTGCCCCAGGGCGCCTCCTGACCCCTGTCTCCCCATGCCTGAACGCTGACGGCTAATGGCTAATGGCTGATGGCTCTACAATAGAAGCTGTACCCATGAAAACTCGGATACGGTCTACGACCGTCCTGTGTGTGCGCAGAAACGGCAAGGTCGTCATGGCGGGCGACGGCCAGGTCACCCTCGGCGGGGAAGTGCTCAAAGCCTCGGCCAAGAAGATTCGCCGCCTCTATAACGACAAGATCCTGGCCGGATTCGCCGGGTCCACCGCCGACGCCTTCGCCCTGTTCAGCCGCTTCGAAACCAAGCTCGAACAGCACACCGGCAACCTGCCCCGTTCCGTGGTGGAGCTGGCCAAGGACTGGCGCACCGACAAGGCTCTGCGCCACCTGGAAGCCCTCCTGCTGGTCGCCGACGTCAACAACACCTACATCCTCAGCGGCAGCGGCGACGTGATCGAGCCGGATGACGGCATCGCCGCCATCGGTTCCGGCGGTCCCTTCGCCAAGGCCGCCGCCACCGCCCTTGCCGGCCACACCAAAATGGAAGCGCGTAAGATCGCCGAAGTGTCCATGGCGATCGCCGGCGAGATCTGCATCTACACCAACGACAAGGTCACCTTCGAGGAACTCGGATAGGCAATGGTAATCTATCTTCCCAGCCAGTCGGTTGAAGAAGAGCCCATATTGGATGAGCTCACGCCGCGGGAAATCGTCCGGGAACTCGACAAGTACGTGGTCGGGCAGGACGACGCCAAGCGCGCCGTGGCCGTGGCGTTGCGCAACCGCATCCGACGCCAGAAGCTCGATCCCGAGCTGGCCGACGAGGTGATGCCCAAGAACATCCTCATGATCGGGCCCACCGGCGTCGGCAAGACCGAGATCGCCCGTCGCCTCGCCAAGCTCGCCAATTCGCCCTTCCTGAAGGTCGAGGCCAGCAAGTTCACTGAGGTGGGATACGTCGGCCGCGACGTCGAGTCGATGATCCGCGACCTGGTCGATATCGCCATCGAAATGGTGCGCGAAGAGCGCCTGGACGAGGTCGCCGACCGCGCCGAGAAGAACGCCGAGGAGCGGCTCCTCGATCTGCTCATGCCGCCGCAACCCGAGCCCAGCGAGACCGCCGAGCGCACCCGCGAGAAGCTGCGTGAGAAGCTTCACCAGGGCAAGCTCGACGACCGCGTGGTCGAGCTCGACGTCAAGGAGCGCGGGCCGTCCTTCGAAATCTCCACCGCGCAGGGCATGGAGGAAATGGACATCAACCTCAAGGATGTCCTGCCCGGCCTCTTCGGCCAGCGCTCCCGCAAGCGCAAGATGCGCGTCACCGAGGCGCTCGAATACCTGGTGCAGGAGGAAGAGCAGAAGCTCATCGACATGGACCAGGTGACCCGCGTCGCGCTCGAGCGCGTCGAGCGAAGCGGCATCATCTTCCTCGACGAGATCGATAAAATCGCCGGCCGCGAGTCGGGTCACGGGCCGGACGTCAGCCGCGAGGGCGTGCAGCGCGACATCCTGCCCATCGTCGAGGGCACCACCGTCAACACGCGCTACGGCTTCGTCCGCACCGACCACATCCTGTTCATCGCCGCCGGCGCGTTCCACGTTTCCAAGCCCTCCGACATGATTCCCGAGTTGCAAGGGCGCTTTCCGATCCGGGTGGAGCTGAAGTCGCTGACCGAGGGCGATTTCATCCGCATCCTCAAAGAGCCCAAGAACGCACTGATCAAGCAATATACGGCCCTGCTCGAAACCGAAGGCATCAAGCTGTCCTTCACCGACGACGCGCTCGAAGAAGTGGCGCGGCTGGCGGCGCGCGTCAACGAGAGCAACGAGAATATCGGGGCGCGGCGCCTGCACACCGTCATGGAGAAAGTCCTCGACGAGATTTCGTTTGAAGGTCCCGATCTCAAGAAGAAAACCGTCAAGATCGATGCGGCGTACGTTCGGCAGCAGCTTTCCGAGATCGTCAAAGACCAGGACCTGACGCGGTACATTCTTTAAGATGCCTTGGCGCCGCCGGTCTTCCGTTTTCGCATTGAGCGCGGGCGTAGCTTGGCTGGCGGGCTGCGCCTACGTGAGGGCGCCGAAGCCGCCGACACTCGGCATCCTGGTGCAGATTCCGCAGGTTGTCGCGGTCGAGCGCGGAAACGACCTCGTGATCGACTTCCTTCTGCCCGCGGCGACTACCGACAAGGCGGTTTTGAAGAAACCGGTTGCAATCGATCTCCGAGCCGGTCCCGCGGGGCCAAATTGGGAAGCGGCGGCGCGCCGGATCGAGGCGCCCGCCAGCGCGCCTGGTTGGGTGCGTGTCCAGGTCCCGGCCGCCCCCTGGGTGGGCCAGTCCATCGAACTGCGGGTGCGGGCGGCGGGAAAGCGCCGGTTTAGCCAGTGGTCCGACGCGGTCCGCTTCAAGGTGGTTCCTCCCCTCGCGAAGCCCGCGCTAAAGGTGGAACCCGTGCCGGAGGGAGTGCGCCTGAGTTGGTCCGCTTCCGCCGCCGCCGAGTACAGGGTCTACCGCCTCGCGCCGCTCGAGTTGAAGCCCTCGTTGATTGCCTCTGTGAAGAGTCCGGAGTACATCGATAACCAGACCCAATACGGGAGGACCTACGTGTATTCGGTCCAGGCCTTCGTCGCCAGCGGCACCTCCGAGGCGGAGAGTGAAGCGTCCGAGGCGACCTCGATCACGCCGGCGGATATCTTCCCGCCCGCCGTCCCGGGTGGCCTTGCGACGGTCGCCGGAGTTTCGAGCATCGAGGTGAGCTGGAATCCGGACACGGAGACCGATCTGCGCGGATACTACCTCTACCGGTCCGTCGACGGCGGCCCGTTTGAGCGGGTCGGAGAGCTGCTGGCGACGCCTGCGTACAGCGATCGCGCCATCGCGGACGGAAAGCACTATCGCTATCAGGTGTCGGCGGTGGATCAAAGCGGCAACGAAAGCGCGCGATCGCCGATTGTGGAGATGGTGGCACAATGACCAAGCGCATACGCTTCAGTGTGATTCGCAACCTCGAGGCCACCGCGCCGGACGGCTCTCCGGACGTAAAATACGGTCTCCTGGAGAATGACGTCGTTTACGAGACCCCCTCTCCGTGGTCCCGCGAGCGGGGCGAGGCGCGCGCGCTGGCCGAAATCCGGCTCCTACCGCCCTGCTGGCCCTCCAAAATCGTCTGCGTGGGCAGGAACTACCGCGAGCACGCCGCCGAGCTCGGCAACGAGGTGCCCGCTGAGCCGCTCATCTTCCTGAAGCCGCCCTCGGCGCTCATCGCTCACATGGACCGCATCGTGTATCCCGCGGTCTCCGAGCGCGTGGACTACGAGGGAGAGTTGGGAGTCGTCATCGGCCATCGCGCGCGCCACATGAAGCGCGAGAATGCCCGCGCCTGCGTCTTCGGTTACACCTGCGTCAACGACGTCACGGCGCGCGATTTGCAGCGCAAGGACGAGCAGTGGACGCGCGCCAAGGGCTTCGACACGTTCTGCCCCGTGGGTCCGTGGATCGTTCCCCAGGAAGAGGTGCGCTTCGAGGAAATCCGCGTGCGCACGTTTGTCGACGATCAGAAACGCCAGGACGCGTCCGTACGCGACATGATCTACTCCCTGGAAGAGATCATCGAGCACATCACGGCCGTGATGACGCTGGAGCCCGGGGACCTGATCGCGACCGGCACTCCGTCGGGCATCGGCCCAATCGAGCCCGGATCGGTCGTCCGCGTCGTGGTGGACGGCGTGGGCGCCCTCGAGAATCGGGTCGTGAAGCCTTGAAGCATCTTTTCGGCGGCGTCTTCGGCACCCTTTTCCGCACCCTGCTTTCCTGGGGGCCGTGGGGCGCGTTCGTCCTCGCCATCGTCGATTCGGCCGGCCTTCCGGTCCCGGAGGGCACCGATTTACTCCTGCTGGTCATTGCCGCGCGAAACTCCCGGGCTGGTTACCTGAGCGCAACGCTCGCGGTGGCGGGCTCCTTAATCGGCAGCATGTTCCTGTACTATGTCGCTCGCAAGGGCGGCCAGGCCTACCTCGACCAGCGCACCGAAAAAGGGTGGGCCAAGCGCTTCCGCCAATGGTTCCATCACTACGGCGGTCTCACCGTATTCATCCCGGTTTTGATTCCGGCGCCGCTGCCGACCAAGGTTTTCGTGGCCTCGGCCGGGGCGCTGGGAATGCGCCGCCGGTATTTCCTGACCATCGTGCTGGTGGCCCGCAGCCTGCGCTACTTCGGCCTGGCGTGCCTCGGTTCTCTCATGGGCCACACCCCCGCCCACTATCTCAAGACCCATACCTGGCAACTGGCCGCTATATCCGTGGCGGTCTTCTTAGTGTTGTACGCCGCCATCCTGGTCAAAGACGCTCTCCGCCGCCGCACCCACCGCCACCATCTTCATCCCCACGCGGGTTGAGCAAGGATCACACGGCCGCCGCTTCGCGCACTGCGCAGGCGCAGCCCCAACCCCTTTCCTCGCACCAACCAGCAGCAGTCTCCGGACCAGCGAGACCCGGAATCAAGCCCCAGGGCAATACGTCCCGGGCCTTTGTTCCCAGTCTTGCTATTCTGTGAAGTCGGCGAAGGAGCTGTGTGGCACGGAACTCGGGCCCGATCTTCCTCGACGCTTCTCCAACGATCTCCAAATTCCGGCATGCCGCGTCGAGGAGAAGATGCGCGGGAACGCCGCCGCCTCCACGAAGACTCGCGCATTCCTGTCAACGCTCGCAACAATCCCGGATGTGGAGAAGGTAGGGCCGAGGATCCGTCGCGCCCATGACTTATATAGCCCTTGCCTCGGCCAGGACTGGCTCGCGCATGTACCGAAGACTATTGGGCGTGACGATGTCGACGTCAACTCCGAGTAATTCGCGAAGGTCCAAACGGAGATCGATCAGGTCGAACAATGTTCTTCCCTCCTCGAACTCCACCAGGAAATCGACATCGCTGTTTTCGCGATTGTCGCCGCGCGCAACCGACCCGAAGACACGTATGCTGCGGGCTCCGTACGTCCCGGCGAGCCGGAGAATGGCGGCCTTCTTTTCCCCGCGCAACGTGTCGAGGGCGACCATGACCTCATTGTCCTCGATTCGCGGCCTCCGGTCCAAGGGCTGGTACTACACGGCCGCCGCTTCGGGCACGGCGCCGAAACGGCGCTGGCGCCCGTGGTAATCGCGTACCGCCGCCTCCAGGTCCGAAGCCTGGAATTCCGGCCACATGCGGCGGGTGAAGTGCAGCTCGGCGTAAGCCGCTTCCCACAGAAGGAAGTCGCTCAGCCTCTGTTCTCCGCCCGTTCGAATCAGCAGGTCGACATCGGGCGCCGGCGCGGGCGCGTGGCACGCTTCGGCGAGCAGGCGTCCAAACGTCTCGCGGTTCGCCTCGCCCGCGGGAAGGCGGCTGGCCGCCCGCAGGATCGAGTCGCGAGCCGAGTAGTCCACGGCGATCCTGAGATGGAGGCGCCGGCCGTGCGCGGTCGCGCGCTCAGCCGCTTCCACGCTTTCGCGGAGCGGCCGGGACAGGCGGTCCCGCCGCCCGATCAGGCTCACCCGCACTCCCTTCTCGATGCACTCCGCCGTCTCCTTGCGCAGGTACTCCCGTAGAAGCTGCATCAGCGCCGACACTTCCTCGGGGGGACGCCGCCAGTTGTCCGAGGAGAAGGCATACAGCGTCAGGGTATGGATCCCGAGTCCCGGCGCCGCCTCGACGGCCCGGCGTACGGCCAGCGCGCCGTGGCGGTGGCCGGCGATGCGCGCGAGACCCCGTGCCACCGCCCAGCGTCCGTTGCCGTCCATGATGATCGCGACGTGCAGGCCCGCACCGCGTTCCACCTCCTGCAAATGACTTTCTTTCATAAAGTTCACGTGCCAAAAAAAGGCCGGCGGCTCAGCGGTCGCGTGTCGCCCGGATGAGAGCCTCCATATGGTCCAGATAGCGCTCCAGCGCCTGACGCCCAGGCGCGGTGAGGCGGAACTCGGTCTTGGGCAGCCGGCCTTCGAAGTACTTAGTGCATGCGAGGTAGCCGGCCTCTTCAAGTTTCCGGGCGTGAACGCTGAGGTTGCCATCGGTGGTGGCCAGCAGCCTCTTCAAGTCGTTGAACGTGAGGCTCTCATTGACCGCGAGCGCCGACACGATGCCCAACCGCATGCGCTCGTGAATCAGGCGATCGAGCGCTTGCGCGCCCCCCACGGCGCGGCCGGGGACTTCGCTCAACTCGCCCGCTTCCGCCGCCGTCTTGCGCCGTGCCGCCCCGCCCTTAGCCACCGTACCTCCTCGCAATGATGAAGCCGAATACGACGTGAAATCCGCCAAAGGCGGCGGCCATCAGCCCGTTCCGCCATGCCAACGGCAAGAACAGGGCGGCCGCGCCTTCCGCCATGAAGCACAGCCCCATCACCGGCACGATCCGCACGGAAAAGGCGCCCCCCGTCACAATGGCCGTGCCGTAAAGCAGCATCCACATGCCGGGAATCGCGGCCGGGAATCCAAACCGATAGAGCGCCACCGTCAGCAGGGCGCCCACCATCATGGGCGGCGCAAAACTCAGCGCGAAGCGCTTTCCCGGCCTTGAGAGCAGCGGCTCCCGCGAACTGCGCGCCTTGCGCACCGTCGCGCCACCGGCGATGACAAATGACGCCAGCGCTTCGCCCAGCCAGATCGCAAGCCACGCCTCCGCGCTTGTTTGCCGACTGGCCAGAACGGCGGCCGCAAACGCCGTCAAGCCCACAATCACGACGCCCCAGCCGGAGATGGCGGTGAAAGCCGTCGCGCTCTCCATCGTCTGGCGAATGAACCTGAGGTTGTCCATCGCTCGGGCGTGCAGCGCGGCAGGTTCAGCCATAACTGGAATCTTAGCCCAGGCCCATATCACTGTCAAGTACTTTTTGCAATAAAGTTCAACCTGAGCGCGAGACGATTCATTTACGGCCGGCACTACCTTGGTAACGCGATGTCCTCCAAGGGCGCCCGCAGTGTGGCGCCCCCTTTTTTGGGAGCGAAGCAGACCGCAGCGCTAGGAGCCGGACGGTGGAGCGTCGGATGTCCGGCCGGTTTTCGCAATGCCCGCCAGAGTCGTCGATTCCAGGAACTCTATGTAGGCGGCGCGGATATCGCGCCACGACTCGTGTGCCGGGCAGGGATCCTCGTCGGTGCAGGATTTCCCCCCCAGAAGACACGCTGGTTTGGCCCGCGCGCCGTCAAACAGCTCGACGATATCCAGCAACCGTATTGTTTCCGGAGACTTACGGAGTCGGTATCCGCCCCCCGTTCCCCTCGCCGTGGTGAGAAGGCCGGCATTGCGCAGCGTCAGCAAGATCTTCGAGAGGTAGTTTGCGGGGATTTGTGCACTCCGGGCCAGGTCGCGCCCCAGAACCGCATCCCCATCGGGGACCCGCGCCAAACCCACCAATGCGCGCAGGGCATATTCACAGGTCGTAGAAAACATTGCTTTCCTCGCGTCTTACGAGCCAGTTCTCACACCAGCCTCAATGCTACAGGCGTACATGACGAACTTTCTCCAGTCAATTTATAAGTCTTAATATATGGTGCTAAAATTGACTCTCTTGGACTATAAGTCGATTCAATACAGCGCCTTGCGAATTACATTAAAAATCGCCATGACCATACGCCCCGTCGAGCGCAACACCTTCGCTACAATAGCTTTCGGTGACTCCGGCGGAGTTCGACAAGCTTGTCGAGAAGGCCATGACCGTCATTCCGGCACACTTTCGCCGCAAGCTGAACAACGTCGCCTTCATCGTGGAGGCGGAACCGCCCCGGCCGGGGTTACTGGGTCTTTATCAGGGACGGCCATTGCCGCGCCGCAGCACCTGGGATAGCTTCCCGTTTCCCGACCGAATCACGCTCTATCAGGGCCCGCACGAACGCCTCGCTCGCGACCGGCACGATTTGTTAAGGCTGCTCCGCGACACCATTTGGCACGAGGTGGCGCACTATTTTGGCATGGACGAGCGTCAGGTCCGCCTGGCGGAGCTTCGCCGGTCGCGCCGGAAACCATAGAGGGGTGGTTAGTTGGTGGGAGTCGGCGATCCCGGCTGCGGCGTTCCGGGCTGCGTTCCCGATTGCGTCCCCGGCTGCGTTCCCAGCGGCGTTCCGATCGATGTGGAGAAGCCCGAAGCCCCCGGCTGCTGCCCGGGTAGAGCCTGCGTTCCGGCCGGGACCTGCACTCCACCCTGCTGCGCCACGATTTCCTGCCGCGGGTCGTAGAGGAACTCCCACTCGTTGTACTTCGAGTGATCCTTGTAGATCTTGATCCCCTTGGCTTCGAATTTGCTGGCGACGCCTCCGATCGCGCCTGCTGTTGTCGTCGCGCCGAACCCACCCAAAGAAGTCGAGCCGGATGAAAACGACCCGCCGCTCTGGTTGCTGCCGGCCACCGGGGCCGTAACGTTGGCGGATGGATTCCCGATCAGGTTGTTGGGCATCCCGGGCAAAGCGAAGGGAGGATAGTTGGGCGAGTTATAGGGCCCGCCTCCGGATCCGAAGGGGCGCTGGCCCGGCTGCGGGGGAGTCGCCTGGGGAGTCGGCGCGCCGGAGGGCGGATTTGCGGCGCTGCCGTACGGCATCACCTGGTATCCGGGCTGGCCGGGCTGGAGCGCCCCGGGCGCGTAGCCCGGATCGCCCGGCTGCAACTGGCCCGGCGTGTACGCCTGCTGGCCGGGCACCGCCACCGGTCCACCCGGTACCGGCTGCTGCTGCGAAGAATCGGTCTGGTCGCCGCTCAACTGCGTGTCCGGATTCCCGGACGCCGCGTTGGTGGACGGAGTCGCGCCGGGCCGTTGGAGCTGCCACCTCTGCGGAGTCGGCTGAGGCTGCGTGCCGTCGCCGGAACTGGACGCCGCCAGGTCGCTGGCAGCAGTGGTGCCCGCCGGCGTGGGAAGTTTGATGGTCAGCGAGTCGATGAAGCCCCCGGCGGCAACATGGATCAGCCGCCAGTCGTCCTTCCCCGTCATGGGGTCCTTGTAGCGCCGCCGCAGGAACCGTATGTTATTCGTGTTCTCCAGGGCGTCGATCGAGGGCGGGTACCGGCCGAACCGGTTGAAGAAAAGCTTGATTGCCCGCCGGTACTGTTCGCCACGGGCTATCAGGTCGCCTTCCTTGATCCTCTGACCTTCGAAGGCGACCCGCGGCATCTCCGCATACAGCATGATGGCGATAATCGCCGCCGCCGCCAGCACCCACAGCAGCGCAAACCCGGACTCCCGCCCCTTCCGCCGCCGGCTCATCCCGTCTGCTCCTTCTGCTCCTCGAGCGGCAGCGTCTGCTCATGTTTGGACTGCACGTCCTCGACCGTCACCGAGTTGACGCCGACCCGAACCACTTTGTAGCGGTTCTTTACGATCTGGCCTTCGGCGGCCACGATGATGTCTTCGCCGTCCAGAAAGAAGACCCGCTTGGCGCCGGAGGGGGCCGGAGCCGCGTACCCGTAAAACTTCAGCGGGATTGGCGGAGGCGGGGGAGTGGGCATTGGCCCCGGCGGCGTCGCGCCTGCGGCTGCCGCTGCGGCTCGAGCGCCCATCGGCACGATTTTCTTCTCCGGTGTCGATGGCAGCGGCACGGCGCCGAACTGGAACAGGTTCCGGACCCCTCCGGCCATGCTCACCGCTTGCACCTTGGCGAGCAGGTCCAGCCGCAGGGTCGGATCGACCGAGACCGGGTCGGGCTGCTTGTCGCGGAGTCCCTGTTTGAACTCCTGCCGCAGGGTCTCGCGCCCGGGCTTGACCAATGGCCGCTGGCGAGTCTCCGGGGCGGGCGGGCGTAGGTCCGGATTGGCGGCCGGGACCGCGCTCCGATCCACGCGTGCCGACGCCGGCGGTGCATCGTCGGAAGGCGCCAGCACGAAGACGTAGAAGACCACGGCCAGAATAACGAGCACCACCCCCAGGGCGATCACCTTCCCTTTGGGCTCCTCACGCAGTCCCTTCACCTGGAAGTTCATTGCGCCCTCCCCGGAAGCGCGGCCGAAGCCTGCTCGGCCCCCGGCGCCGCGCCCTCGCGCACGAAGGCGTTCAACTTGATCGTGACCTCCAGGAGCTGTCCCGTGGGCTGCGGGGTGGCCGCCAGGCTGTCGACGATCAGCAGCCGCGGCGAATGGTCCAGCAGGTTGAGGAAATGCGTCAGGTCCCGGTAGGCGCCTTCGTAGTTGGCCGTGATCTCCGCCCTGCTTAGCGCCTCGCTTCCCTCCACCGGCTCGAAGGCGAAGCCGGCTTCCTTCTGCTTGATGCCGGCTGTGCGGGCCATCTGGTCCAGTTCGTTGAGCAGATTGGAGGACACCGTGCGCCGGTCCAGCAGGTAGGAGGACATGAAGGTGTCGCCATCGCCGCGCGCGGTTTGCACCTTGCTTACGATCCCGCGCATCCGCTCCACCGCGAACTGCTTCTGTTTCAGCTCCTGGCGCAACGCCGCGGCCCGCTCTTCGAGAGAACTGGCCGAGCCCTCCCAAGGCTTGAGCACGAAGGCCGCTGCGGCCAGGTTCGCCACCACCAGCACGGCCACGATCAAACGAGCGATCGCGCGCGGGCTCCGGCCCGATCCCACCGCCCCCGCCAGGCGCTGGCGAACACCCGCCATGCTAATGCGCGTCATGGGTTGCACCTCGGTTTTCCGTGGCGCACGCTTCAGCGTGCCGTGCCGGCACTCGTGCCGGCACCAAGCGCGCGCCGCGGAAGGCCACTTCCCTAGAGCTTCTGCACATAGTTCACACTCACGCGATACCGCAGCAGCGGCTCGGATTGCGTCGGCGGCCAGCGGTTGTGAATCAGCGTCGCACCGAAAACGGGCGAGTTCTCCAGACGCGTCAGCAACTGCACCACCGGCTCGGCCGAATCCGCGCCCACCACCATGTCGAGCTGGATCTCGTTCTGCGCGCCGGCCTGGGGCCGGATCGAGATCAGCCGCACGTTGAAGGGCATCACCTTCTCCAGGTCGTCGAACAGGCGGGTCCAACTAATGCCCTTGGCATAGAGCAGATTGTTCAGAAACTGGCTGCGCGCCAGCACCTCCGCGTTTTCCGGCCGCCGCAGCACGGCTTCCAGATGCGCCTGCTCGGCATCCAGACTCCGCCGCCTGGCCTCGAGCCCGGCGAGCGTCTGGCGCAATTCGGCGGCCTGGCCGCTCTCGTTCACCGAAAGCGCGATCAGCAGCGCCAGCAGGGCCACCAGAAACACCGCCGCGACGGCCGAAGCCACCAGCATCGGCCGCGTCCTCTCAAACGGCTCGCTGGCCAGGTTGATAGCCACTTGGGGGGTCATTGGATCGCCTCCAGGCACTCCAGGTATCCCAACAGCCCGGCATTAAACTGGTCCGGCAAGCCATAGCGGGAGCGCAATGGAACGCAGACCTGCCCGATCTCGGCCGCCAGGTCGTCGCTCGAGCGGCCGAACCCGCACGTCAGGATCTCCTCCGGACGCCGGCCGAGCTGGTCCTCCATGTAGGCGAAGGTCGGATAGAGGTGCGAGGCAACCTCCGCCGCACCGCCGTCCGTGAGCTCGATCGAGCGCAGCAGCTTGAGCACCCCGCCATCGAGCACCGCCAGCGTCAGCGCGCGGCTGCTCCGCTTGGCGACCACCGCCACTCCCGCCTTCGGCGCCATCTCCAGCGCGCACAGGGTCGAAGTGGTGACCAGGCCGGGATGGAAGCCGGCGGCGCGGAACGGCATCTCATAGCGGGACAGGACCTCCAGCGGCGCCGCCGCCACCACCACGTCCACGCGCTGGCCGTTGGCCTGCGGGTAATAGCTGATGGCGGCCGCGTCGAGGTCGAAAGGCAGGCTCTTCTTCAGCCGGAAGCGCACCAGCGGGAGTTGCTGCTTGGGATCGGACGGAAATGCGTCGAAATCCAGCACGGACACGCGCACGCTGTGGTCCGGAAGGATGAGCGCCGCGCGCAGCCGCTTCTTCTCGCCGCGCGGCGCCAGCGCCCGAACCCGCTCGGTCAGCGCCTCCATGCGCTGCACGTTATCGTGCACCGGGGACACCGCGATCACGTCCGCGTCGAGCGGCTGAAAGCCGATTTCGGGCGGAGAGGCGACGCGCGCCGCCGCGATCCCGCTCTCGGAGATCTCAAAGGCGAACCGCGGCGGCGGATCGCTCAGCAGTCTTTTCAGAAAACTCGGCCCCGGCATTCTTCAGCCCTCGATGAACGTCACTTTGTTGGTTTCCCGGAGAGTCGTCACGCCTTGCCTCGCTTTTTCGACCGCGCACTCGCGCAGGAACGTCATGCCCTCTTCCCTAGCCAGGCGCCGGATCTCGGAGGTGGGCCGCTTATCCAGAATCATCTCGCGGATACGCTCGCTCAGGTCGAGCAGCTCGGTGATCGCGGTGCGCCCCCGGAAGCCCGTGCCGCCGCACTCGAAGCATCCCGCGCCTTCGTAGAGCGGGTGCGCTCGCCACTTCTGGGGATCCAGGCCGCTCTCGGTCAGATACGAATCCGGGTAGTCCGCCAGGCGCTTGCAGTGGGGGCAGATGACGCGCACCAGACGCTGGGCCAGGATGCAGTTCAGCGCCGAGACGAAGTTGTAGGGCTCGACCCCCATGTTGAGGAAGCGGCCCAGCACGTCAAAGACGTTGTTGGCGTGGACGGTGGTGAACACCAGGTGCCCGGTAAGCGCGGCGTTGATGGCGATCTGCGCCGTCTCCTGGTCGCGGATCTCGCCCACCATGACCTTGTCCGGGTCGTGCCGCAGGATCGAGCGCAGGCCGCGGGCAAACGTCAGCCCCTTCTTCTCGTTCACCGGAATCTGCGTGATGCCCTTGATCTGGTACTCCACGGGATCCTCGATGGTGATGATCTTGTCCTCGTCGTTCTTGATCTCGCTCAACGCCGCGTACAGCGTAGTGGTCTTGCCGGAGCCGGTGGGGCCGGTGACCAGCACCATGCCGTAGGGCTCCTTGATGTAGCGGCGGAACTTCACCAGGTCGTAATCCGGGAATCCCACCACGTCGAGCGTGAGCTTGGCGAACTTCTCGCTCATCGATTCCTTGTCGAGCACGCGCAGCACGGCGTCTTCGCCGTAAATGGTGGGCATGATCGAAACGCGGAAGTCGATGAGCCGGTTCTTGTAGCGCACCCGGAAGCGGCCGTCCTGCGGGACGCGCCGCTCGGCGATGTCCAGCTCGCTCATCACCTTGATGCGGGAGAGGATGGTGGAGTGCCAGTCCTTGGCGATGGGCGGCATGGCGTAGTGCAGCACGCCGTCGATGCGGTACTTGATGGCCACCTCGGCGTCGCGGGTCTCGATGTGTATGTCGCTGGCGCGCCGCTCGAGCGCGTTGAAAATGGTGGTATCCACCAGGCGGATGACCGGCGCGATGTCGCTCTCCCCGGCCGACAGCCGGTCGATCGACAGGGTCTCGTCGGCATTGTCTTCCTCCGCCACCACATCCAGTGCGAACCCTTCGGTCACCTCTTCGAGGACACGCTGGGACTGCTCGGTCTTCTTCAGCAGATCGGCGATCTGGGAAAGCGAGGCAACCCGCACCCGCAGCTTCTTTTGCAGCAGGACCGTCAGCTCGTCCACCAGGTTGAGGTTGCGCGGGTCCGACAGCGCGATCTCCAGCGTCCCGTCCTCGGCCTGGATGGGCACGAAGTTGTAGCGAAACATCAGGTCGACGGGGATGGAGCGGAACAGGTCGTGGTCGATGCGCGCCACGGCCAGGTCCACGAACTCGTAGTGGTAGCGCCGCGCCAGCTCCTGCGCTTCGACGGCCTGCTCGGCCGGATCGGTCAATTTGGTGCGATCGGTGGCCATAATTACATCGTCTCCGCCAGAGAGAAGATCGGCAGGTACAACGACACCAGGACGAAGGCGACGAAGGCGCCCATGCAGATCATGATCGCGGGCTCGATCAGCGCCAGCGTCGCGGTCATCTTCGTATTCACGTCCTCTTCGTAGAACTCGGCCACGCTGGCCAGCATCGCGGGCAGCGCGCCGGTCGATTCGCCGACTTCGATCATATCGATGGCGAGGCCGGGAAGCATCTTGGTGCCGGCCAGGCCCGCCGACAACGCCTGGCCCTCTTTGACCCGCTTCTGCGCCTTCTCGAGCGCCGAGCGCAGCAGCCGCGAGTTGAGCGACTGGGCCGCGGTCTCGAGCGCCTGCACCAGCGGGATGCCGCCTACCAGCAGCGTGCCCAGAATGCGCGCAAACTGCGCCACCTGGTATTTCACCCAGATGTCGCCCAGCACCGGCGTCGCCATTTTCACCCGGTCGAGCCGGACCTGCGCCGCCTCGCCGCGCGCCCACGTGCGGAGCGCGAAGAACGCCACCACCAGCCCGGCGAATCCCACCACGATGTAGCTGCGGGCGGTGGTGCCGACGGCGATCAGGATCTGCGTCATGGCGGGCAGCTTCGCATCCATGCTCTTGTAGAGTTGGGCGAAGTTGGGCACCACGTAGGTCACCAGGAATACGATCAGGCAGATCACCAGCGAGAACAGCACCGAGGGATAGATGAGCGAAACCAGCAGCTTCTTCCGCATGGCCTGAGAAAGCTTCTGGTAGGCGATGTAGCGGTCCAGCACCTCGGCCAGGCTGCCGCTCTTCTCGCCCGCCAGCACCGACGTCACGTAGATCGGCGGGAACACGCCCTGGCCGCGAAAGGCGTCCGAGAGCAGGGCGCCGTTCTTGACGTCGTCGCGCACCGCGCGCACGGGCTTCCCCAGTTTGGGGTCGGTGAGGCGGTCGGCCAGCAGATCGAGGCCCTTCAGGATGGGCAGACCGGCGCGAACCAGCGTGACGAATTGCTGGTTGAAGATCAGGAACCGCTCCATGTTGAGCTTCTGCCGCCGGCCGGACAAACCCGGGGCAAGAGCGGTGATGCCCCCCTTGGGCCGGACCGAGTAGACCAGGAAGCCCTGGTCGGTAAGGCGCTCGCGCGCCTCTTCGGCGCTCGTGGCCTGCGCCGTCTCCCGGTGCACCTCGCCCCGCGCGTCCGCGTATTTCAGAAGGAACTCAGCCATGACGATCTTCCTGCGGCATCCGCTCGCTTACGCGCGCGGTTCCGTGCTGGAGCACCGAACCGCGACCGTTAGGGAGCGGACCTCTCCTCATTCCGCACCCTCCACCACCTCGGCGCCCGGCGGCGGCTGGAACCGGAACAGGCTCGCGGCCAGCGCCGGGTTGAGCTTCTCTTGATCGAAACGAAACTCCATGCTCGACCCACCCTCTTCGGCCACGATGAGCTGCCGGATTTCGTAAGACGGGCTCACCAGGAATTCCACCTTCGTGAAGGGGGCCTTCCCCGAGCGCGGCTCCGCAGCCACCCAGGTGCCGCCGTCGCCGGGGTGGTACGTGAAGCGCTTGAAATCCCGCTCGAAATTCAGTTTGCCCAGGAGAAAGGCGAGCGGGGCGCGCATGTCGTCGCTCTCCTTCACTTTCGTCCGTTCCACGCGGTTGTTGGCGGGGGTGTACAGGTAGACGAATTTGCCGTCGCTGACGAAGAGCTTGCCGGCCGGCTGGGAATACCGCCAGTGCATGCGGCCCGGCTTGCGGAGAAACAGCTCTCCCGATTCCGTCTTGGGGCCACGCTGCGGCGCCTCGTAGGTCTGCTCGAAATGGACCGCGAGCGTCTGCGCACGGTTATAGCGGTCCTCGACGCCCTTGAGGATGGCGGTCAGGTCCGGGCTCGCGTACGCCGCGGCCGACACCGAAAGCAGGCAAACCCAGAGCGCGAAACGGCTCACATAGTGGTGACGCGCGGGCCGGCGCAAACGTGGAGGGGAACGTGGTGGGACGGACCCCCTGACCAGCGGCGCCCCCCAGTCTTCGGCGAGAATTCCGCCGGGCAGCCCGGCCGGACGGGTCGCGCACCCCCCACTCGGTTGACCACCACTGCAGCCGTGTGTTAGGTTGATTGTTCGAGAAATCTCTCGTCTTTCGTACACGTTCCCGATAGACACCCGATGGACGAATTGCTCCGCTCTCTTGGTGGGTTAGCGCTCAAGGCGATCCCCACCTTCCTCCTGGTGGTCGCGCTGCACTTCTATCTAAAGCGCATGTTTTTCCGCCCCATGGCACGCGTCATCGACGAGCGGTATCGGGCCACCGAGGGCGCGCGGAAGGCGGCCGAAGAGAGCCTGGCGAAGGCGGCCGAAAAGGCGGCCGAGTATGAGGCCTCCCTGCGCGCCGCTCGCAGCGAGATCTACCGGGAGCAGGAAGAGGCTCGCCAGAAACTGCGGCAGGACCAGGCCGCAGCCGTCGGGGAGGCCCGCCGCACCGCCGAGGCCGCGGTCCAGGAAGCCGGCCGGCAACTGGCGGCCGAGCTCGTCGCCGCCAAGGAATCCCTGGCCCTCCAGACCGGTTCCCTGGCCGACCAGATCGCCGATTCCGTGTTGCACGGGAGAGTGGCTTGAAACGCGTCCCGGCCTTGATTCTCGTGGCGCTGCTCATCGCCGTGGCGCTGCCGGGCGCCCAGGAGGCGAAAGGCCAGGCCGCAGGGGAACGGGACTTCACGCCTTGGAAGGTCGCGAATTTCGCCCTGCTGGCCGGCGCCCTGGGTTACGTCATCTACAAGAAGGGCGGGCCGTTTTTCGCCGCGCGTACGGAATCGATCCGGCGGGGCCTGGAAGATGCCGCCCGCGCCAGCCGGGAAGCCCAGGAGCGTTACGCCGAGGTGGAACGGCGCCTCACGAACCTGGGCGCCGAGATCGAGAAACTGAAAACGCAGGCCCGCGAGGAATCCGGCGCCGAAGGCGAGCGGATGCGCGCGGAGTCGGAGCGGGCGTTCCAGAAGATTCGGGAGCAGACGGAGCAGGAAATCGCCGCCGCGGCGAAGGCCGCCCGGCAGGAGCTCCGGGTTTACGCCGCCGAGCTGGCAGTCAGCTTGGCGGAGAAGCGAATTCGCGAGCGTTTGACCCCGGATTCGGAGAGCGCCCTCCTGGGCGCCACGCTCCGGGATCTCGATCGCCGCGCGGGCTCGCCGGCGGAGAGGACCTCCTAATGCCGCGTCTCCGAAACGGCTCCGCAGACGTGGCGCGCGCTTCAGCGTGCAGCGGCGAACTTCAGTTCGCCGTTCCGCGGGCTGAAGCCCCCGGCGGCACGCTAAAGAGGGTGCTGAGGAAGTTCCGGAGAACAATCTGGGCCGCCGATGAACGCCGATCAACGCGGATAAATCATTCGTTTCCAATCGGCGTTTATCGGCGTTCATCGGCGGCCCGCAATGTCTTGGCCTTTCATCGGCCTCCAAAGCGCGCGCCACGATCCCTCCCGGAGCGAGGACACTAATATGCCCCGCGCCCTGGCATTCCGTTATGCACGCGCCCTGGCGGACTTGGTCCTCGAGCCCGGCTCCACGGCGGATCCGCAAGCCGTCACGGCGGAGATCGAATCGTTCGAGCGGACGCTCGAGGCCTGGATGGATCTGAAGCTGGCGCTCGAATCGCCCACCGTGCCGGCCGCCCGCAAGCGCGCGGTGGTGGGGCGGTTGGCCGATTCGCTGCCGCTGTCGAGTCTGGTCCGGCGCTTCCTCTTCGTGTTGATCGACCACCGCCGCGTGCCGCTGCTCGGCGACGTCCGCGAAGCCTTCCAGGCGGTCATCGACGAGCGGTTGGGCTTGGTGCGCGCCGGCGTCGCTTCGGCGCGGCCGCTCAGCCCGGAAGAGCGCGAGCGGATCGTGGCCGCTCTGGGGCGGCTGACCGGGCGCGAGGCCCGCGCGGATTTTCGCGTGGAGCGCGAACTGATCGGCGGGGTGGTCGCGCGCATCGGCTCGACGGTATACGACGGCTCGATTCGCGGGCAGTTGCGGGAATTGAAACAGCGCTTGACAGGTGTGGCCTTTTAGTCCACAAGAAGGTTCGGAATGGCTCAAATACGGGCAGATGAAATCGAGCGGGTCCTCCGCGAAGAGATCGAGAACTACGACAAAGCGGTCCAGGTCTCCGAGGTCGGTTCGGTGATCTCGGTCGGCGACGGCATCGCGCGCATCTATGGCCTGGAGAAGGTCATGGCGGGCGAGCTGATCGAGTTTCCGCACGGCATTGCCGGCATCGCGCTGAACCTGGAGGAAGACCAGGTGGGCGCCGTGCTGCTCGGCGAAGCCAACGAGATCAGCCAAGGCGACGAGGTGCGGCGAACCGGCCGCATCATGTCCGTGCCCGTGGGCGAAGCCCTGATCGGCCGCGTGGTCAACGCCCTGGGCCAGCCCATCGACGACAAGGGACCGATCCAGACCGACAAGTTCAGTCCCATCGAGCGCATCGCGCCGGGCGTGGTGGACCGGCAGCCCGTCAAGGAGCCGCTCCAGACCGGCCTGAAGGCCATCGATAGCATGATCCCCATCGGCCGCGGCCAGCGCGAGCTGATTATCGGCGACCGCCAGAGCGGCAAGACCGCCATCGAGCTGGACACCATCATCAACCAGAAGGGCGGCGACGTGATCTGCATCTACGTCGCCATCGGCCAGAAGCGCTCCACGGTGGCCCAGGTGGTCAAGACGCTCGAAGAGCACGGCGCCATGGAGTACACCATCGTGGTGGCCGCCACGGCTTCCGACTCCGCGCCCATGCAGTACGTCGCCCCCTACGCCGGTTGCGCCATGGGCGAGTATTTCCGGGACTCCAAGCGCCACGCCTTGTGCATCTACGACGACCTTTCCAAGCACGCCGCCGCCTACCGCGAGATCTCGCTGCTGCTGCGGCGCCCGCCCGGCCGCGAGGCGTATCCCGGCGACGTATTCTACCTCCACAGCCGTCTGCTCGAGCGGGCCGCGAAGCTCTCGAACGAGCTGGGCGGCGGGTCGCTCACCGCCCTGCCGGTCATCGAAACCCAGGCGGGCGACGTTTCGGCCTACATTCCGACCAACGTCATCTCGATCACCGACGGCCAGATCTACCTGGACACGGACCTGTTCAACTCCAACGTGCGCCCGGCCATCGACGTGGGTCTTTCGGTGAGCCGCGTGGGCGGTAACGCGCAGATCCGCGCCATGCGGCAGGTGGCGGGTACGTTGCGCCTGGAGCTGGCGCAGTACCGCAGCCTGGCGGCTTTCGCGCAGTTCGGCTCCGACCTGGACAAGGTTTCCATGGCGCAGTTGGCCCGCGGCCGGCGCCTGACCGAGGTCCTGAAGCAGCCTCAATACGCGCCCCTGCCGGTCGAAAAGCAGATCCTCATCCTGTTTGCCGGCGCCAACGCCTTCCTCGACGACCTGCCGGTGGAGGAGTGCCGGAAGTTCGAGAGCGAGCTGAACCAGTTCGTCGAGAACGCTCACCCCGGCGTGTTGCAGCGGCTTCGCGAGGAGAAGAAGCTGGACGACGCGCTGCGCGCCGATCTGCAAGCGGCCATCAAGGAATTCAAGGAGAGGTTCATGAGCGAGCGAACCGCGGAGGCGGCCGCTCCCGCCCGGAGCTGACCCGATGCCGAGTCTGATCGATCTGCGGCGGCGCATACGCTCGGTCAAAAGCACGCAGCAGATCACCAAGGCGTTGAAGATGATCTCCGCGGCCAGGCTCCGCAAGGCGCAGGACCGCGTGCTTGCGGCGCGGCCCTACGCGGCCATATTCCGCCAGGTCCTGGGCGACCTCGCCGCGGCCGTGGTGGGCGACGAGAGCGCGGACAATCCCCTGCTGGCGCGGCGGCCCGAGAAGCGAATCCTGCTGGTGCTGGTCACTTCCGACCAGGGGCGGGCGGGCGCTTTCAACACCAACCTGATCAAGGCGTCGCACCAGTTCATCGCCGACCACGCCTCGGCCGCGGTTAAGTTGGACCTGGTGGGACGCAAGGGCCGCGATTACTGGCGCAAGCACAAGGCCGACATCCTGGCCGAGCGCATCGGGATTTCGCAGAAGCCGACGTATGAGGACGCCGTCGCGATCGCCGGCGAGATCACGGAGCGATTCGAGCGCGAGGAGACCGACGCGGTCTACCTCCTATGTAACGAGTTCAAGAGCATCCTCTCGCAGAAGCTGACCCTGACGCGCCTGCTGCCGGTGGAGTTCCCCGCGGAGCGCACCAGCACGGACTTCATCTTCGAGCAGCCGCCGGCCGGGATGCTGGCCGCGCTGCTGCCGCGCTACGTCGCGATCTCGATGTATCGCACCATGCTCGAATCCGCGGCGGCTGAGCTGGCGGCGCGCATGACCGCGATGGATGCGGCCACCGAGAACGCCGGCGAGATGATCGACAAGCTGACGTTGCACATGAACCGCGTGCGCCAGGCCAGCATCACCAAGGAGCTGATCGAAGTGGTGAGCGGCGCCGCGGCGGCGCAGGAATAGGGAATGCAAGGTCGATGGTCGACAGTCGATGGCCGATGGAAAACACCATGGACCATCGGCTATCGACCCTCGACCATGACAGTTTAGGAGGTTACCGACAATGGCGGAACAAAGCGGCGCGCAAGGCTCGGCGGGAGTCAGCACCGGCCACGTGATTCAGGTGGCCGGGCCCGCGGTGGACATCCAGTTCGCTGAGGGGCAGATCCCGGTCATCAATACGGCGGTGCGCATTACCAGCGAGGGTTTCGACGCCCCGGCGCCGATCAACATCATCGTCGAGGTGGCCCAGCACATCGGCGAGGGCCGCGTGCGCACCATCGCGCTGCAGCCCACCGACGGCCTGGTGCGCGGCATGAAGGCGGAGAGCCTGGGCCATCCCGTGGAAGTGCCGGTAGGCCGGGAGGTGCTGGGCCGGGTGATCAACGTCATCGGCGAACCGGTGGACCACATGGGCCCGCTCAACGCCAAGAAGTACTCGCCCATCCACCGCCAGGCGCCCTCTTTCGAAGAGCAATCCACCGAGCTTCAGGCCTTCGAGACCGGCATCAAGGTCATCGACCTGCTCGAGCCCTATCTGCGCGGCGGCAAGATCGGCCTGTTCGGCGGCGCCGGCGTCGGCAAGACCGTGATCATCATGGAGCTGATCAACAACATCGCCTCGAAGCACGGCGGCATCTCCGTGTTCGGCGGCGTGGGCGAGCGCACGCGCGAGGGCAACGACCTGTGGCTCGAAATGCAGGAATCGGGCGTCATCGACATCCACGACTACACCAAGTCCAAGTGCGCCCTGATCTACGGCCAGATGACCGAGCCCCCCGGGGCGCGTCTGCGCGTGGGGCTCTCGGCGCTGACCGTGGCCGAGTACTTCCGCGACGAAGAGGGGCAGGACGTGCTGCTCTTCATCGACAACATCTTCCGCTTTACGCAGGCGGGCGCGGAGGTTTCGGCGCTGCTCGGCCGCATGCCTTCCGCGGCGGGATATCAGCCCAACCTGGCCACCGAGATGGGCGAGTTGCAGGAGCGCATCACCTCGACCAAGAAGGGGTCCATCACTTCGGTGCAGGCCATCTACGTGCCGGCCGACGACTACACGGACCCGGCGCCGGCCACCACTTTCGCGCACTTGGACGCCACCACCAACCTGTCTCGCGACATCGTCCAGTTGGGCATCTACCCGGCGGTGGATCCGCTGGCCTCCACCTCGCGCATTCTGGATCCGCGCGTCGTAGGCGAGGATCATTACAACACGGCGCAGCAGGTCAAGCAGGTCTTGCAGCGCTACAAGGACCTTCAGGACATCATCGCCATTCTCGGCATCGACGAGCTCTCCGACGAGGACAAACTGATCGTGGCGCGGGCGCGCAAGCTGCAGAAGTTCCTCTCGCAGCCTTTCCACGTGGCCGAGCAGTTCACCGGATTGCAGGGCAAGTACGTGAAGCTCGAGGATACGATCCGCGGCTTCAAGGAGATCGTCGCGGGCAAGCACGACGAAGTCCCCGAGCAGGCATTCTACATGCAAGGGACGATCGAGGACGTGCTCCAGCGCGCCGAGCAATACAAGGCGACGGCATAGCTCTATGGCGGACACGTTTCTGCTGGAAGTGGCGACGCCGGAACGGCTGATGGTGCGCGAAAACGTCAGCGACGCGCAGATACCGGCCGCCGACGGCTACGTGGGCATCCTGCCCGGCCATGCGGCGATGCTCTCCGAGCTGGGCTCCGGCGTTCTGAGCTACACCGCGGACGGCCACAACCGCTCGCTCCACATCGCGGGCGGCTGGCTCGAGGTCTCGAACGACCACGCTCGCGTCCTGGCCACCGCCGCAGGCGACACCGACCTCGCGCTCCAAGCCTCCCTTGACCGCGAACGCGTCGTGGCGGCCACAAAGGAGACCGGCGCCTCGCCCTCCCCGCAACGCCCCGCAGAGGATGTGGTGCAGCGGCTTCAAACGCTGAAGTCCAAAATCGCCGAACTTCAGAAAGACGGCGGTTCCTTCGGCGATGTATCGGAGCCGGCAGCCTCCAAGTCGCGGCAGCAGGTGCCCATTATCTGCCGAGTGATCGACGATGCAGTGCGAGCGTATGAAACAGGTCGGGATATCAACGGTCGCCCAATTAGTCCGGTGCAACTAGCCGATGGAATTCGTCGTCTGGCGGCTGACACCCGGAAGCAGGAGTTTCAGTTTACGCTGAGTTTGACGCTGGGCCGCGATGCCATCGGAAGACTGGAGAGCTACATGAACGAGCTGGAGGCAATTGCTCGAGACATTCGCTAAGCTCCTGTGAGGCTGCCCAGCGACATGCGATTCCATCCACGATCCGGGCTTCAACCCCCAAATCTTCCTTCTTACGCCTCCTGAGCCCGCTGGCGGAACATCGAGAACCGGGAAGGCTTCGTCTCCTCGACCGGCTTGCCCGTCAGCTTGGCCGAGAACTGCGCGATGCGCTTCCCGAAATCGCTCTTTGGCGCCATGAGCCGCCCCGAGGCGTGTGCCTCCGCAATTTCCGCGCTGTCGCTGGGGAAGACCGCCTCAACCGGAAGGCCGATCATGTTCTTCAGTTCCACCATGGAAACTTGCTGATCCTTCTGCACCCGGTTCACCAGCACCTTCAGCTTCTCTTTGGGATAGCCGAGCTGGACCAGCTTTTGGGTGATCCTGCGGGTCTGAAGCAGCGAAGCCACCTCCGGCGTGGCCACCAGGAAGACGGAATCCACCTCCTCGAGAAGAGCCGCTGACAGGGACGTGAGGTTCGCTCCCAAATCGGCCAGGACCCAATCGTACTGGCAGCGCGCGTAGGTCAGAACCCCGGCGAAGCCGCGCGAGCCCGGCAAGCCGCTGAGAGGAATCTCGGCCGGCGCCGCCAGCACATCCAATTGCGGCTGCACGGCGGAGACCAGCCCCTTCCAGAGGCTTGTATCCATGCGGCCGAGATTGTGGACGGCATCCAGAACGGAGTAGTTGGTGCCGGCCCCGAACCAGAAGCCGGCCATGCCCGCCGCCAGGTCGAAGTCCAGCAGGCCGACTTGACCCGCGCCGGAGCGCCGCAACTCCGCGGCCACATGGCAGGCGATCGTGGTCGCGCCGCATCCGCCCGTCGCCGCGAGGAAGCCCACTTCGGTGGCCGCCTGCCGCTGGATCTCGCGTTGCTGCTTCTCGGCTTCGATGGATCGGACCGCGTCGCGTAGCGCCTTCTCGTTCAGAGGCGGCCACAGAAACTCCCGGGCGCCCAGCCGCAGCGCGGCCAGGATTGCGTCCGCTTCGCCCAGTTGGTGGACCGCTATGACCGCGACCGGCGCTTCGAGCGACTTGATCTCGGCCATGACGGACGGCATGCCGGGCCGGCCGAAGTCGAGCACCAGCAGGTCGGGCTTGGTGGCTTCCATCTGACGCCCCGGGCCGCTGGTGTCCTCCACGGCGAATTCGATCCGCACGCCCAGGTTTTGCAGAGACTCGAAAATCTGTTTCCGGAAATCCGGATCGGCGACCACGATGCCGGCGCTAATCATGTGCTTCCTCCTCTGCGCCGCCGGCGCGGGGCAGGCGGACGGTGAACGTCGTGCCCTCCCCGGTTGCCGAGCGGAACGTCAACGAACCTCCCAAATACCGCTCCGTGAGCAGCTTCGCCAGATAGGCTCCGTATCCCCGGCCCGGAGCCTTCGTCGAGAAGCCGCGGGTGAAGATCTGAAGCTGGACCAGGCGCGCGATCTCGCCTGGATTGTGAACCCAGAAATCGACGTGCGTCTCGGCGGCCCGAAAGCCGGCGCTGACTCCTCCCAACGGCGGCGCGGCCTGGCGCGCATTGAGCAGGATCTCGCCCAGCGCCTTCCGCGCCAAATCGGGATCGGTCTCGACGGTGGCGTCTTCGGTGGCCGAATCCAACCGGATCTCTGGGCCGCCGCCGGAAGCCAGGTCGCCGGCCGCCTGGGACAGCAGCTCTCGCGCGGAAACGCCGCGGCGGGTGACCGCAAGGTGCCCGGCCTCGGCCGCTACCAGCTCGCTCGGCGCGTGAACCACTCTGGTGAGCCGCTTCGATGCGGTCTCCAGCAGGCTCAACGTCCGCCGGCGGGCTTCGGGCGTGCCGCCGTCATCCGAGGCGGCGCGCGTGAGCGCTTCCGTCTCCGCCGCCAGCGCCATTGCCTGCGGAAGAATGCCGTGTTCCAGGCGATCGCGAACCACGCGGTTCGCCGCGTTGGCGAGACAAACCAGCGTGAACTGCTGGCCGGAGATTTCGACGGGCGAGGCCCAGACCTCGAGTTCCACCGGCTCGGGTCCCCCGGCAGCGCGGCGCACCATCAGGCAGACCTGCGTCTGTCCATAACCCAACTGGGCGTCCTGAATGGCGCGGAGCGAACCGCAGACCGAGCAGTGGGGCGTCGTTCCGCATCCCCCACAGCTTTCGAGCGCGTTAACGCACTCGAGCACCTCCCCGGACCGCGACCCGAGCAGATCGCTGGCGTCTTCGGCGTCGACGAATTCCACCAGCCGCCGGTTGGCGAGCACGATCTGCCGCTGCGCGTTGAGCAGCATGGCCATCGAGGGAATCGCGTCGAAAATGCGCTCCAGGAGCGGTATGGCGGCCAGAAAATCGGCCTGAGCCTGAATCCCGGAGGCGGGCGCCTGCTCGCTCAGCGGAAGTGGGATGCTGTGATCGATGAATTGCACTATGTATTCATGATGCGCTCGAAGTGGCGCGGATGCGGCATAATGAGCCCCGCGGGGTGGGCTACAGTACCAAGAGTACTAGGACTGTCTTCCTATGTGGGCAGGCTGACGGAGAACACCGTGCCCTCCGCGGCGCTCGATTGGAACGAAACCGTCCCCTTCAGATACCGCCCGGCCACCAGCTTCGCGTAGTAGGTTCCGAATCCGCGGCCCCGGCCCTTGGTCGAAAACGAGCGCCGGAAAACCTGTAGCTGCACCTCGCGCGTCATTTCGCCTTCGTTGTGGATCCGGAACTCTACGCGTTCCGCCGCCGCCCGGCAGCCGGCCGTGACCGTGCCGCCCGCGGGCGTCGCCTCGAGCGCGTTGAGCAGGAGCTTCTCGATCACGCGGCGCGCCAGTACCGGATCCGTCTCGAGCCTGGCGTCCTGGGCCTCGATCCGGATGCGGCGCCCATCGGCGGCCGGATGGAACTCGAGGTCGTGGGCGGTGTCGCGCAGGATTTCGAGAGCCGAAGCGATCCGCTTTCGAACTAACTGCCCCCCGCTTTCGGCCGCGGCCAGTTCGGCGTGCTCGCGCATCAGCGTGGCGATGCTGCGGGACGCCGCCGCCATCCGGGCGGTCGCCTTCTGCCGCCCTTCCGGGGGCATGCCGGGAGCCGAGAGGCTGGTGGCCAGCACCTCCATCTCGAGCGCCAGCTCGACCGCTTCCGGGAGAATCCATTCTTCGATCCACTCGCGCCGCAGGCGCCCGCCGATGTCGCTGGCGCAGACGATCAGGAACTGCTCGCCGCCGACCTCGACCGGGCATGCCGAGACCTCCAGCTCCAGCGGCTCCTCGCCCGCCTCCGTGCGCCGCACCAGCCGGCACACCTGGGTCTGCGCGACTCCAAATTGCGCCGTGACAATGGCTTGCAGCGCGCCGCAAACGGTGCAGTGCTCCGTGCTGCCGCAACCGGCGGAGGTCTCGTTGGCATGGATGCAACGCAGGACCTCGCCCGGCCGGAGGCCGCACAGTTCGTCGATGCCGGTCGCGCCGGCGAAATCGACCAGCCGCTGGTTGGCCAGAACCACCTGCCGCTGGCGGTTGAGCACCAGCGCCATGGTGGGCAGGGCGTTCAGAATGCGCTGCAGCGGCGGAATCGCGCCCAGAATCTTCGTCTGGGCCTCGAGATCGTCGGCGCCGGCGCGCTTTGCTGGGGGTAGAGGGAATAACTGCATAGGCGAACCATCATACACCACCGTGGGGCCGCTCAGAACTCCTGGTGACTGACGAACGCCAGCCGTTTGCTGTCCGGCGACCAGCACGGCGCCTCGAGCGTCCCGCTCCCCAGTATCCCCATCACCCGTATCTGACCATCGCCGAGCGACATCACTCGCACCAGCACGTCTGCGGTCTGCGGCAATACCGACAGGAACGCCAGCCATTCCCCATCCGGCGAAACGTGCGGAAAGAAGTTGCCCATCTCACCCGAAATGACCCGCTCCGCGCCGCGCCCGTCAGCCCGGGCCCGCCGCACCGTGCCTTCGCCACGGGGGGAATCGAAGTAAATGTAACGCCCATCCGGACTATACTCGGCATCGGTCGCGCCCGGGATCAATAGCGTCTCCTCGCCGCCCGCCGCCGGAATCGTGAAGACCCCGTCACGGTGCTTCCGCGACCCGGTATAGATCAGCGTCTTCCCATCCGGCGACCACCCGCTCCACCACGAGGGGCCCTTCGTCGTAACCCGCCGCGGGTTCCCGCCCGCCGCCGGCATGACGTAGATCTGGTCCGTGCCTTGCCCGCGGACTACGGCCGTGAACGCCAGCATCTTCCCGTCGGGCGAGAAGCCGTGCTCCGGGGTGCATATAAGTCCGGGCCCGGTTTCGACTGCCTCCGCTGGACCGCCCGTCACCGCCACCCGCCACAGCCGCCCTCGGTCGCTGAACACCACCGTCGTACCATCCGGACTCCAGTTCGGCCCACGCACGGAGCCCTCGGTCGTAAGCACCGCGCGCCGGTCGGTGGACGCCACGGTGACCGTCTCTACCGTGCTCCAAAGCCGGGGCGCCTCCTGGCCGCCGTGCCCCGCCACCTCCACGTTCGAGAACACCGCCCTCTCCACCGCATCCTTGCTATGCGCGCACACGCCTATGCCCACATAGAACGTGCCGTCGATGGCCGCCTTCATCCACCCGCCGGCAGGACGCAGCTCGCCTCCTTCCCCCGCCACCGACATGTAAAACCAGGCGCCTCGTTTCGAGATGCGCACGCGCGCCGGCCCCGCGACGCTGGCCTGGATCTCGTGCGTCGCCGCGCCCTTCGCCTCCCGCGTTTGCAGCGATGCCAGCCCGTCGCCATGCACCGCCGCATCGGCGTAAGCCGAATCCGCGTCCAGGCTCTGCCGGATCATCAGCACGGCTTTGCGGTGCGGATCGCCTCCCTGGCCCAGAATCCTGACATCCGCCGTCAGCGTCACGTCCCCCGAAACCTTCTTCCACACGAAATGGAACGCGTCCGCCGCGAACCACATGTTCTCGCCGCTGCCCGCTACCGTGTAAGTCCGCGCTGCCGAATCGTACTGAGCCGACCCCGCGTGCGCCACCGTTCCCACGTCGCCGCTGCCCTCGAAGATCCCCACCGCGGCCGCTAACACGAGTAGACCCGTCATGTCAGCCCCATTCTACGCCCCGCCCCCCGTGCTAGAATCGCAGCCATAGGGAGGGGCACCATGGCAGCACCATCCATCGCTACACCTGCGCTCCAGGCTTTCCAGGCCGAATTGCGCGGGAGAACGATCCTACCCGGTGACTACACCTACGAAGCGGCGCGCAAGGTCTATAACGGAAGCATCGATCGGCGCCCCGCGCTGATCGTCCGCCCCGCCGGGGTCGCCGACGTCATCCGCTCGGTGAACCTCGCCCGGGATTCCAAGCTCGACATCGCCATCCGCGGCGGCGGCCACGGAGCCGCCGGCTTCAGCACGTGCGACAACGGCCTGGTCCTCGACCTCTCGTCGATGAAAAGCATCCGCGTCGATCCGCGCACCCAGACCGCGCGCGCCGAAGCCGGCTGCACCTGGGGCGACTTCGATCACGCCACCCACGCCTTCGGCGCGGCCACGCCCGGCGGCGTCATCTCCTCCACCGGTATCGCCGGCCTGACCCTGGGCGGCGGCTTCGGCCACCTCTCGCGCCGCTACGGCCTCTCCTGCGACAACCTCATCTCGGCCGACGTGGTCACCGCCGGCGGGCATCGCCGAGAACACCGACCTTTTCTGGGCCCTGCGCGGCGGTGGCGGCAACTTCGGCGTCGTCACCGCGCTCGAGTTCCGCCTGCACCCGGTCGCCACGGTCGTCGCCGGTCCCGTCTTCTACCCGCTCGAGAAGACCCGCGACGTCCTGCGCCTCTTCAACGACTATATGAAGACCGCGCCCGAGGATTTCAGCGCCTTCTTCGCCATCCTGATCGTGCCGCCCGGCCCGCCGTTCCCCGAGAACCTCCACAACACCAAGGTGTGCGGAGTGGTCTGCTGCCATGTCGGCGGCGAGGCCGAGGCCGCCAGGGCCGTCGAGCCGTTCCTGAGCGTGGGACCGCCCGTCTTTTCGCACCTTGGGCCGATGCCCTATCCCGCCCTCAACAGCATGTTCGACCCGCTCCTGCCGCCCGGCATGCACCACTACTGGAAGGCCGACTATTTCCGCGACCTCGCCGATCCCGCCATCGATGCCCATGTCGAGTACGGACCGCAGATCCCGACCGTGTCCTCGGCCATGCACGTCTACGCCGTCAATGGCGCGGTGAGCCGCGTCGGCTCGGCCGACACCGCTTACAGCTACCGCGACGCCGCCTTCGCCAACATCCTCGCCGCGGTCTATCCGCCCTCTCTGGCCTCCCAGTTGCCGCATGGCCGCCAGTGGGTCCGCGACTACTGGGCGGCGCTCCATCCCCACTCGGCCGGCGGCGCTTACGTGAACTTCCTGATGGAGGACGAAGGCCAGGACCGCGTCGCCGCCAGCTATCGCGACAACTACGCCCGCCTGCTCCGCATCAAGAAGAAGTACGACCCCGACAACCTCTTCCACCTGAACCAGAACATCCGCCCGCAGGCGTAATGCATGAGGGGCGAGTGGTCCATATGCGGCCCGGCGCTGCCGATTGACGTCCCACGTCGGCGTCTTTTGGGTGGCCGGAGCTCTCACGGCCGTGCCAGATGGCTTAAACTTGTTGTTCGGATCAACCTTTTGAGCGTCGAAATAGAGCCGAGGCGTTTGCAGGGTCGGCCGTGGACTGATGGGTATGCTCTCCACGTCCACACGCTGAGCAGCACCTTCCTTGGCAACGATCAATACGGCCATCCGCGTTTTGACACGACTAGATCGCCGGTCGGCGAGCTACTCTACAAGTTGAAGTACCGCAATGACCAATCGGTAGTTGACGAGTTGGCCGAAGCCGCCGAGAGCTTTTTGAAGACGTGGCGATCGCCCATCGATGCAATACTGCCCGTCCCCCCGTCCGTTGCCCGTAAGAACCAGCCGGTCGTTTCGGTTGCGACTGCCTTGGCCCAGCGCTTGCAGGTCCCGCTTTGCACAGCCTGCATTGCGAAGGTGAAGCAGACGCCCCAATTGAAAGACGTGGTTGAGTACGATAAAAGAATGGAGGCGCTAAGCGACGCCTTCACCGTGGCGCCGGAGCGGACGACCGGCAGGAGCCTCCTCCTGTTCGATGATCTTTACGGCTCAGGCGCGACCGTCAGGCACATCGCGGAACTGCTGAAAAGCAAGGGCCACGCGAGGGCGGTTTATCTGCTTACGTTGACGACGAAGTAGGCGCATTATGAATGTTTTCATTGGTGGATCACGGGCCGTTTCGAAGCTGAACGCGGCCATTCGCACGCGGCTCGACGACCTTATCAAGCGCCGCTGTACGATTCTCATTGGCGACGCCAACGGCGCAGACAAGGCCGTGCAGCAGTACCTCGCGAGCCGCCACTACGGCAACGTAATCGTTTTTTGTACGGGAGAGTGCCGCAACAACGTCGGCCCGTGGCCGACCCGCAACATCGAGCCGCCGAACGACCGGAAAGATTTCACCTACTATGCCGCCAAAGACCTCGTGATGTCCAGAGAAGCGCAATGCGGCGTGATGTTGTGGGACGCCAAGAGCAAAGGAACGCTGCAAAACATGCTCAGCCTTGTGCGTGCCGGCAAGCGGACGCTCGTTTACTTCGCGCCGACGAAAGTCTTTCATGTGCTGGCGACCGAGCAGGATTTGCAGACGCTCCTTGCCGGGTGTGAAAAGCGCGATCTTGCAGCGGCCGCCCGTGGGCTTGGCTTGAAGACGCCCCTCACTCAGCCGCATTTGACGCTTCCCTTCGCCTAGACCTTAGCCCGACGTCAACCCAGCCGACAATCCCAGATCCAATGCCTTGCCCCGAGCGGGGCCGTCTGTGAACGGAAGCACCTGGGCGTCCTCAGAGCACCCTGCAATCGACGGGTTGAGGGCAAATACACCTCACTGGTCTGGCTCAAGCCGCAGTTCCACAACCACAGTCGAATTCGAATTGGGTGCCCGCCCCGCCACCGCGCGCGATAATAGATCACATCACCCACCCCCACCCATGCCCACCCCCACCCTCTACGACCCCACCCACGCCGAGCGAATGAAGGAGCTAACCGGACTCACCCTAGCCTCCTTCCGCTCCCGCGCCGCCGCCTTGCTGATCGACTTCCTCCTAGCCGCCGCGCTCTTCATGGCGCTGGGCGTCGCGGCCATCGCCCTCGTCAAGTACGTTCCGGCCATCCACGACTGGCAGGCCCACCGCCACATCGTGATCGAGCTGAACTTCTTCGACAACTGGGTTAGCGTGGCCTACCTGGCGGTCTTCTTCGGCCTGTCCCTCTACTGGGGCCGCGGCCGCACGCTCGGCAAGCGGCTCATGAAGATTCGCGTCGTCTCGCTCCGTCACCATCGCCTGTCGTTCTGGCACTGCCTCGAGCGCGCGCTGGGTTACGGCGCCTCGACCCTCGAGCTCGGCTTCGGCTTCCTCCAATACTTCTTCCATCCCAACCGCCAGACCGTTCACGACCGCATCGCCGAAACCATCGTCGTCTCCGACAAGCGCAACGGACCCGGTCCCGCCTGACCCCATCCCAGCCTTGGTCCGTATTCGTCTTCATTCGTGGCCATAACGCTTTTTCAGTCGCAAGACTCGCAACGTTATTTCTCCCCTGACCTCACGCGCTTAGCCCCTCCCGCCCCTCAGCCTCCCGCCCCGCCCGTGCTCTCCTGGTGCCGGGAAGGAGACCCATGCCATCCGATCGTCAGATCAAAGCGAACCAGGAAAACGCCCGCCTCAGCACCGGGCCCAGGACCCCCGAGGGCAAGGCCCGGTCCAGCCTCAACGCCGTCCGCCACGGCCTGCTCGCCCGCGACGCCGTCCTTCCCGAAGAGGATCGCGCCGCCCACCTCGACCTCCTCGCCGCCCTCGAAGAAGAATACCAGCCCGACGGCCCCACCCAGACCTTCCTCGTCCAGCAACTGGCCTCCGCCCAGTGGCGCCTCCAGCTTTTCGTCCGTATCGAAACCGACTTCTTCGCCTCCCGCATGCAAAGG
>Ga0187880_1000240_pt1 | contig 47192 bp, 47 predicted proteins | sample June2016WEW_19_4_FD_132998 | JGI IMG/M metagenome (GOLD analysis project Ga0187880, IMG submission 132998) | Peatland microbial communities from SPRUCE experiment site at the Marcell Experimental Forest, Minnesota, USA - June2016WEW_19_40 | ecosystem: Environmental > Terrestrial > Soil >... | reverse complement strand
GTATGCGCTGCGATTTCACGCGACGTAACCTGTACCACCACCGGACTCTGCCGCGCTTGCCGACTCACCTTCGAATGCATAAAATCTCCTGATCAACAAACCAAATCTCAGAGAGGTGTGGCAATGGGTCTTCAGATTGGCGATGTGGCTCCTGACTTCGAAACGGAAACCACCGAGGGCCCCATTCGCTTTCATGACTGGATTGGCGATTCGTGGGCGGTATTGTTCTCCCATCCCAAAGATTTCACGCCGGTGTGCACCACGGAGCTCGGGTACATGGCGAAACTCAAACCTGAGTTCGACAAGCGCAACACCAAGATCATTGGCCTGAGCGTCGATCCGGTGGACAACCACAAACGCTGGTCCGACGACATCAAGCAGACGCAGGGACACGCGCCCAACTATCCCATGATCGGCGACACCGACCTGAAGATTGCCAAGCTCTATGGGATGCTGCCGGCCAGCACGTCGGGGACAAGCGAGGGCAGAACGGCCGCCGACAACATGACGGTGCGCAATGTGTTCGTGGTTCGGCCCGACAAGAAAATCAAACTCATCATTGTTTATCCCATGACCACCGGGCGGAACTTCGACGAGGTGCTGCGCGTGATCGACTCCTTGCAATTGACTGCCAAGCACAAAGTGGCAACGCCGGTGAATTGGAAGGCGGGCGAGGATGTGATCATTGCGGGCTCGGTCTCCGACGAGGAGGCGAAGAAGACCTACCCGCAAGGTTGGAAGGCCCCGAGACCGTATCTGCGGATTGTGCCGCAACCCAAGGGGTAAGCTGGAGCGGCGCCCAGCGGCGCCCGCAACGCCTGCTACTCGCTGGCTGCGAGGCCGGCGCGAGCCAGCAGGGAGCGCAGAGCGCGCTCGCCGGCGGTTCCACGCCGCGTGGCCACGATATTTCCCTCGCGGTCAATGACCACGTAGATGGGATAGGAGTTGGCGGCGTACATCGCGGCCAGGTTGGTGTCTTCGGTCAGAACGATGCGGCAGCTCCGCGGGCTCTGCTCAAGATATTTTTTCACCGCTTTCTTCGACTCGTTCACATCCACCGCCAGCACCACCAGGCCCTGGTCGCGAAACTCCTGGTCCAGGCTGTCCACCAGCGGCTGATCCTGGCGGCAGTACGGACACCAGGTTGTCCAGAATTGCAGCAGCACAACCTTGCCCTTCAGCGAATCGTTGGTGAACTTTTCGCCGGCGGTGGTTTTGGCGTTGAAGCGCGGCGCCGGCTCACGGTCGCCAGCCAGCCCACTCATCGCCAGGCACAGGCAGATGACCAGCAGAAGCAGCGCGTGGACGGTTCGGTAAACGCGATGGTTCATGACAGTGCTCGCTCGGCGAACTGCGACCTTTGTACCAAAAACTCTACACTTGTCAATATCTGTGTAGGTTTTGGTACAGCAAGGCCGACTGCATCTTTTGATTGGAGTGAGAGGATTTGAACCTCCGATCGTAAGGTGATTCCTCGCTTGGGTAGTGGGCTACTTTGAATTCTTGGCTCGAAACGCCCAACAGAATCCTGTGAAATAGATCAGTAACAGCAGTACCCACTCCAGGAGGTTAGTCGGAATCCTCGGAATCCAAAATCTCGAATTGCGGTAGCCCATTATTGCCAGCGTGAAGGTAGAGATAAGCCATCCGTATAAGATCGCCAGAAACCCGCCCAGAACAGCTTTCATATAACGGTTCATGCTACGGCTCTTTCCGCCCTCCGCTCGTATTGCTCCCAAAGGGCTACGAGATCTGACACGTCCCACAACCGATCTGTGACGCCAGCGGCCATCGCGGGCGTAATGCGGAGAGTCTTGTGAACTCTAGCGAGATTGTAATCCATGAAGTGCAAGGCTACCCTCGCTTGGTACGCTTTGACAGAGCAGAGCCGCCTCTCTAGACTGACAGGCATGGAAGTGCACTTCAAGCCGGAGACGGAATCCTGGTAGGGGTGAGAATAGCTTCCACCCGAGCCAAGGAGACACGGCCCATGACCGGCATACAGTTCATCACCGACGAAAAGGGCCGCAAAACGGCGGCCGTAATCGACCTCAAGAAGCACAAGGCGCTCTGGGAGGACATCGAGGATGTGCTGGTTTCCCGGTCGCGGCGGCATGAAAAGCGCATTCCGCTGGACAAGGTCAAGGCAGGCCTGCGCGGAATGCTCGACAGCCGCTACGACGACATCAAGAGCGGCCGCGTGAAGCCCATTGACGGCGAGGCGTTCTTTGAGACTTTGCGCCAACGCGAGGATGAACTGCTCAAACAGTGCTCTAAATGACCTCCTCCCGGGGCTTTGTTCTCCACCCCGAAGCAGCGCGCGACATCACCGAACTGTTCCCACCCTCTCGCCAAAACCGGGCGGGAAGGGTGGGGCACCCAAAATTTAGATGTGGTCGTCGAAAGGCGGGGCCACCCGCCTTGGGAAGCAGGGCGAAGTTGTGGCCGCGACTGGTGAACTCTTGCCCGTAGTGCTGCGCCAATTTTTTCCGTGGATCTAGCGGACGCATTTATAGCGGCGGCTTGGGTACATTGATATGCCTCGACACCGCTACATGTCAGCGCTAAAATTCGGGTCTGAAAATACCTCGTGGGCCACTGTGGTTGCCACTGTGAAAGCCTGCGCATTGGAGGAAGGCGTGACAAACCGAGGAGCTACCGTACTTCTGGCCGCGGCATTTCTCTTTCTGGCAGCTGTTCAATTGAATGCCGCGACTGCTCTGAGTCCTGTACCTTGTGCCAATATCACCAAGCTCCGCAACCTGGCCGCCAATCCCGGGCTTACCTATTTCACGAACCCTCGAACCGGCGACCAGCTTGATTACGTGGTAATTGGCGATGGCGCAGTTAGCAGCGAGGTCATCGTGCTGTTCAATGGGACCTCCGCAATTCTTCCCGACTGGCCCGAGCAGATGCTTACGAACAGCAGGTTCAGCCCGCTGATCGTACACAATCTTGATTACGATCCGGCTGAGGACAGTCCGCGATCTCTATGTCACGAGTATCGCATCGTGCTCTTTGACTATCCCGGTACAGGATTGAATCCTCTGGCTGCGACCTTCACTGGCGACCAGATCGCCAACGACGTCGATGCCATGCTAGACGATGTCACTTTGCGGTACGGGATTTCAACGGCGGTCGTCGATCCCGGAGGCTGGTCGCTGGGAACAAATCTTGCGCTCAAGTACTCGTTCGTCGCCCCGGTTTCCAATCCCGCTCGCCAGCTTCACAGCGTATTGCTGATCGCCACCCGACCGGGCGGCAATACAGACGGGTTCCAGAGCGGCAATCAAGCTCAGTGTCTCCGAACCATCCTGGATGCTGTCGGATCCCCTTTGCCCAATACACAGCTGCTCAACATCTTGCAAAAGACTGGAATCGAGCTTATCTTCCCGTACCTCGACCAGCCCCCATACAGCGGTAGCAGTGACGTTTGCACAGCCACGATCGCAAACGGTAGTGTGGAGCTGAATGTATCTCTGCATTGCGGCGTCGACAATCACTGCGCGCAGACCCTTGTCGACGATCTGCGGAACCGGCGGACTGCCCCCTGGTCGCAAACCTACGGTGTACCAACATTGCTTTATTTCCAGGAGCGGGCCTTCGACAATGACTACAACATCTGCAATTGTCAGGTTGCGGAGCCCGGGTTCACATCTGCATCATGTTCTTGTTCGGGGCAGGTGAAGTCGTCGCCAACCAATGGAGGATTATGCCAGGTGACCTCCGCCATTCCGTGGAAGCCGGTGATCAGTAATTGTGCCCCGGTACAAAATAGCGGGCCCATTACTGTGCTGAACGGCTTCGAGGACCTGTACATGCAGTGGGTGTACGGACAAGCGCTGGTCGATGGCTACCAGGCCGGATACGGCAGCAGCAAGGCCAGGCTGTACACATATGACGGAATCACTGGAGCAGGCCACGGAGTTATGTTCCAGCACCCAAAATGGACGCAGGAGCACCTCTTCGACGCGCTGGATACAAGAGGCGACAGGTGACACAGCCTTTGCCTATGCTGCCGGTACTTCGGGAGAAGGAAATCAGTAGACGGAGGGACTTCGGTGTTGAAGCGAGGTGCGGATTCCCTCAGGGGCTGAAGAGACTGTGTCGCAACCCATATTGGTTTGCGGCCGTGGAAGGAATCACACAAAATTCAGCCCCGAATGGGGCGAAAGAGCTTAGCCCAGCGCGTACCGGGGTCCCCAAGCCACGCCGTTTTTGCGTGGATTGGGGTGGTTGAGCGCTGGGTAGAGTGGGCAATAGAACCGAGTCCCGTAGGGACGGCAGAGGTTGCGACACAGTCTCTGAAGCCCAACTCTTCACGCACCGGTAACGGCACGGCTGAAGCCGGGCTTCCTATCTCAGCTACCGAAGCAGATTAATAATCCCGCCTGGTGGCCTGCCGTGTCCGCCCCCTTACGGTGCGAAGTAGCTGGAGATGTCCAGCAGCAGTTGCGTCAGGCCCGAGGCATAGGCATCGATGGAGCCGTTGTTGGTGGGCACAATGGCCAGGTTGGACGTGATCGCTCCGTCCACGGCGTTCAGCGTGGAGGCCAGCGGGCGCGGTTGGCCGTCGGGCCACAACGTCAAATATCCCAATGGGCCTATGGGGACGACGGTCGCGTTGAACACATAGGCCTGCGCGGTTGCCGGCACGCCGCAAGGACTGTCCACGACATCAACCGTGAGTTCACCACGGAAGGCGCCTGAGCTCTGGCGGGTGTCGAGCACGCGACAAGGGCTGGTCGAATACAGCGAAAGCCCACCCGCTCCCGCCGCCGCGAAATAGCCGTTGATGTCGATCACCAGGTCGGTGTCGTTGCTGGGATAGACGCTGATCTCCCCAGCTTGGCCCGCCGGCACCAGCGCCGCATTGGCGGTAACGGTGCCGGTCGGCGCATTCAGCGTGGACACCAGCGGCCGGCTTTGTCCCGTCGGCCACACCGTCAGATAACCCAGCGGGGCGCCCCGTCGCGGTATGACGGCAAAGTTAAGCGAGTACGCGATGGCGCTATTGGCAATGCCGCACGAGCTGGCGGCCAGCACCGGAAAGTTGCGTTGCTGGCCGCCAGACAGGTACGGTCCACCGAGGGGGCCGATGGTGGAACGGGTATCCGCCACGCGGCATGGCGTCAACGGGAAGAACGCGTAGGCCGAGGGATCGGGCGCAGCGACAAAGTATCCGTCGATATCCAGCACGACATCGGTGGTGTTGCTGGCATAGATGCGCACGGCGCCGTTGACCCCGGCGGGCACGATGGCGGCGTTCGCCTTGACGCGGCCGTCCAGCGAGTTCAACGTGGAAACCACCGGCTGGTCCTCGCCGGTGGGCCACACTGTTAGATAGCCCAATCCTCCGTGGGGCACGACCGCAACATTCAGCGAATAGGCGGCGGCAGTCGTGGGGATGCCGCAGCTCAGGTTGTCGGGGACGACGAAGTCGCGGAAGTTGCCGCCACCGATTGCCGGACCGCCAAATTGCCCGTTGGGGTTACGGGTGTCCACCACCCGGCAGGGAAGGGCCGGAACGAATTGCAGGGCCGTCGGAGCCCAGGGGACGGCAATCACCGCCACCGTGTTGCTGCTCAGATTGCCGGTGTACACACGATGATTGGCCGGATCAACCGCCAAGGCATAGGGATTGCCTAGGACCGCAACTGTGCCAGTGGAACCGGTAGCTCCGTCGATTATGGTCAGGCCGCCATACGCCAGATCGTTGCTGACATAGATCTTGTCGATAACCGGGTCCACCGCCACCAGACCCGGAGAACTGCCCACGGCAATGGTTTGGGTAGAGTTGGTGGCGCCGTCGATGACGGTCACGGTTCCGTCGGCCGCATTGACCACGTAGATTTGATTGGTCATCAGATTGACCGCCAGCGCATTGGGATAGAGCCCAACAGGCACGAGGGTTGTGGAGTTGGTCGCGCCATCGATCACGGTCACCGTTCCGGCACCGGCGAAATAGCTGCCATTCGTGACATAGATCTTATTGGTCAGCGGATTGACGGCTACCGCGTTGGGGAATGTACCGACGGGAATGGTAGTGGTGCCGCCGGTCGCGCCATCGATCACCGTCACCGTGTAGCCGTTCAGGTTGGCAACATAAATCTTGTTAGTCACCGGATCCAGAGCTATCGCCGTGGGATAGTTGCCGACCGCTATAGTCACGGTCGAATTATTTGACCCCTTAATGGCAGTGACGCTGTTGTCGAAGTAGTTGGCAACATAGATCTGGTTTGTGACCGAGTTAATGGCCAAAGCTGTCGGCGAGCGTCCCGTAGCAACGGTAGTGGTGGAATTCGTTGCCCCGTCAATCACAGTGACGCTGTTGCCGTTTTGATTGGTAGCGTAAATCTTGTCGCTCACAGGATTGACCGCTATGGCGGTGGGATAAGTCCCTACCGGTATAGTTACGCTGGCATAGCTAGCTTCGTCGATCACGGTTACGTTGTTACTGAACTGGTTGGCGACGTAGAGCTTCCGGTTGGCCGGATTTGTGGCCAGCGCTACCGGGTGCGATCCCGTCGGAAGCGTGGCCAGCAGGGTCTGGGTAGTCGCTGGCAAGCCTGTCAAAGCCACGCCGCAGACAAGAAGGAATAGCAGAGTACGCCGCGTCGTTGGCACACGCGTCGGCACACGCGGCGCTAGCGCACGCAGCGTCGGCACGCGCGGCATTGGCATACGCAGCGTTGGCGCACGCAGCGTTGGCACGCGTGTGGTTGGCAGATGCGTTGGCGCACGGGTCGGCACACGCGGCGTTGGCACACGTGTGGTTGGCAGATGCGTTGGTGCACGCGGCATTGGCATACGCGGCGTTGGCACATGCGGCGTTATCGCACACAGCATTGGAACACGCAGCGATGGCGCACGCAGCGTTGGTGCGCGCGGCGTTGGCGCACGCAGCGTTGGGATACGCGGCGTTGGCACACGCTTCCTTCCGGGGGTCTTTTTTGGATGGTGGCGCGCGGCAGAATTCCAACCTGGACACAGCGCGTCCGCCGTCTGGGAGAAACCTGACAGTCTCTCAGCGGGTGGCCAGGCTCGAGACACAACCCATCGTGAGGACTGCGGCTCGACAGGTTGCCGCGGCCTAGCGCTAACTTTCCGAATGTACCTCAACGATAGCACCGCGTAAGCGCAGGAAAAAGCTTCCCGCGTTCCGTGGTGGAACAAAATGTTGGCCTGGTTCCAATTCGGGAATGGCGTTATCGGCTCGACACAAGGCCAGCAACCGGGCACAATCTGCTTGTCCGGACTTTCCCGACGATGCGGAGGCCTTGCCCTAATCTAAAGGACAAATTATCCGCTCGGAGACGATCATCGGCATTTCGTAAGCATTGATTCTCTTAGCTGACATTCCTGACGAAGCCATCGCGAGGCCATTGCAGCGAGGGACTTTTTACCGTGCCCACATTCACATTCAGCATCTCAGACGATAAGGAATCGTAGGTCTTCGATTTGGGAAACTGGGCCAAGCGCCGGGATTGCAGGCCTTATCGAGGCAGTGGAGAAGGCAAACCGAAGAGAAGGCATCATCTGTTGACCACGATGGTAGCCATCATCCCACCGTCCTCATGATCCAGAATATGGCAATGATAGACGAAGGTGCCTGCAATGTTTGGGTCGCTAAAATCCATGCGAACAGTGACACTCGGATACGCCCCGGAGCCGGTCCATGGGGAGACGATAACCGTATCCACGAGATTAGGATTGGCAATCATCTGACCATTAATGGCTGTCACCAGGAAGTGGAGCTGATGTATGTGGAACGCGTGAGGTTCGCCGGTCTGATTCGAAATCGTCCAGTCTTCCACCGCCCCTACCCTGGTGACGATCGCCGGTGGGTTGTTGGGGTTGAAGAGCCTCGGCGGTTGTCCGGCTACCGTGATGTAGAACTGACCAGGACCATTGGTCCCAACATTCGTCTCAGAGAAGTACAGTGATCGCTGAGTAGTCGGGGTGACTGAGGCTAAACCTGAAAAGCGCCGCGCTACCGTTGGTGGTGGTAGTGGTGGTGGTGCCGCGTGGGCGACATGAACGTCCTTATTCCCGCTGGAGACCATAATCTCCGCAAGATATGCCGGAGGCATCGGATCTCCGATCGGACCGCTATTAAAGCCTTGTGTGAGGAAATACGAAGGAACATTCGCCTGCAACGCGGGCACGATAAATTCAGCGCGACCGGCAGGTGGCACATAAATGGTCGTCGTATAAGTTGGCGTTTGGATGGGGATCCCGTCGAGAGAAATCAATAGCAATTGTTGTGGGCCGGGCGAGATAACTTGCAGGGCAAGAAAACTGTTGGTGGTCGCATTGAGCACACGCCAGAATTCTCTGTTCCCGGCTATGACGTTGTTAATGATTGGCAGCGGCCTACGCGGATAGTTGGCGGGCTCAAAGTTGAGCGAGAATTGACCGTCGTCGTCGGTCACTGCATCGACATTTCTCCGGACCGTCAGAATTCGTTCATTCAGTCCCTGGGTCAGCGAATTTGAGCCTTCGATGATCAGGGCGCCCGCAGCGCCGCCATACACCTGCGGTGCGCTGAAGCCGTGAGGGTGAGGGTGATACCAGTACAAGCCCGGAGAATCGTTTGGCGGAATCTGGAGCGAGTATTGAAAGGGCACGCTATTGTTCGGGATGATGGTTTTAATTACTTCATCTTGATGGCAAATGGGAGGAACGTTTAGACCGTGGAAGTGAATGTTCGTCGATGTTGCGGTTATCATACCACCCAGGCAGGGATCGCTCTGGAGAACCGCCGCGTGCACGTCGCCCATTTCCATTGGCGCCATGGGCGCGTGCCTCGATTTCGGCCCGCGTCCCACCACCGTAATACTGTTGGTGAAGTTCAAGACAAGCTGGTCGCCTGGGTTCAGACGCAGCGTTGGCGCCTCAACCGCATTACCGCCGTTCAGGTAGCTGTAACAATAGTGCGTGAAACCGGTGGGACCTATCTCACTCTTCAAGGTGAGGTTGAGAGTAAGAGTTCCGTTTTGACTGTAAAGATCCAGGGGATTGGTAATGGGGGTTCCAGGCGCGGGCCGGGTTGGGCAGACTTGCGCGGCGCATAAAGAGAATCCACCCACCAGAATCGCTAGCAGCAGCCAGAACTTACGGCACATATCTATCTCCTTCAACAACTCTATACTGGCATTCCCTACGCTGGCGCCTGCCAGTCTATTGGGTTCTCGTGCCGGTCGGCCAGCCGCGCTGGGTCCTCGAACGAGCCGGGCTTCGACAAACCGTCAGAACGCCCGCGGCGGAAAAACCCCGATCGACAACATACCGGGATAGGTCAACAAAACCGGCGAGCTGACTGACTCGGTTAGCGTGCACGATGTTCCATTAGAAGTAATCGTCAGGATGCCGATCGCAGACGCAGGTCCGTGGTTTATCTCAAGATAATCCCGGCCAAATTCGGCAACATACAGTACATTGCCTGTCCCGGTGGTATCTCTCGCCACGACGGACCCGTACCAAGGCCGTCCATTAAATCCTTGCAGCGGCGGCGATACGCAGCCCGTAGTTATCTTTCCCGTACTCGGATTGAAAAAGGCGGCTGTGACCGTGCCGCTTTCGCTGTTGGTTGTGTACACCAGGCTCTCATCCGGACTGAGCCGCACCGTGCCCGCATCCACTCTTGTTCCCACCGTGTAGACAGTCGTGCGGGCCAGCTTGCCCGCCGTGAGGTTGGAGACCTCCAGCGTGGTAGTGGAAGAGATGTCCCCGAAGATAGCGAAACGGCCATCCTGCGTGAGATCAACACCGCTGGGTAGGCTCCCACCGGTGCTTCCGACGGAACCGCCGCTGAAACCGGTGGAGTTCTGGAGGTCATTATTCGAGACTGGTATTCCGCCGGTGACGCTAAACGACTGAATGGAACCATCGCCATAGGCGACGACCAGAATGTTGCCGTTAACCGCCATGCCGGTCACCGAACCGCCTTGTAGGCCGACCGCCGAAATGTCACCCAGGAATGTTAGCGCGCAGCCTTGTTGCAGCGCGAAAGTTCCTATGGTCTGCGAAGCAGTAAAACTCGCATACAAGTAATTTGAATTAACCGCCAGACCTATGCCGTTCGTGCTGCCATCATCATTCCGCGACCCGGAGAAAGTGCCCACCAGTTGTTGGTTCTGCAAGGAGATTGAAGCGACGTCGTCGCTGTAAGCGTCGGAAGCGTAAAGGCAAGTAGCCAAACGATTCGGAACCGAACTGATCCGCTGTGTGCCAAAGAAACCACCCTGAATGCCAAATCCGCCGGTGCTGATGGTGTTCTGGTAGGTGAGCTGTGTGCCTTGCGCAAGATATAAAGTGATCGCGTTCGGTGTGGGAAACCCAGTGTCTTGATTAGCCGCCACGTAGATGGGAGTCGTGGGCGAGGCTCTTACAGCCTCTGTAGCACGATCGGCTGCACTGCAAAACACGGTCAGCCCAAACACCGCCGCGACCGAAGTGAAACGCCTCACCCAGATATTCATGCCACAACACCTCTAATACGGAATCTCCGTTTTAGCTCCCAAACAGCCCGAACACTATATATCCCTTTAGGAAGTCCAGTACACAAGTATTTTGTCTGGCCGCGCCCAGGGCGGCGGGACACGGTCCCGTCTGGCCCAATTCGAGTCCCGCAACTGCTGACCACGGCCTTCCTGTCCGGTTTTGTCAGACACCTCTCCGTTCCCTCTTGACGCTGGATCGATTCCCCCAGCCACGGCCTCAGCTATCCCGCCGGAAGTGACAGCCCGGCGCTCTGCTTCTCCCCTCTCTTTACAATATCCCGTCGCAAGCATTGAATAGCATCGGAGATATTGTTGCCCCGTGGAACTCTATCGCTCATTGCCGCCGGAGGCTGTACAGATTCTGCTGGTGCTCTTCCTCTCGTTCATGGTCGGACTGGAACGCGAAGAGCACAAGGCCGCAGTCGGACATTACAGCTTTGGGGGAGTGCGCACTTTCCCGCTCATCGGGCTGATCGGCTATTCCATGGCGCTGCTTTCCGGAACGCGGCTGGTCCCGATCACGCTCGGGTTCCTGGTCATCGCCGCATTTCTGCTGCTTTCCTACTGGCACAAGCTTTCCGCTTCCGTAGCCGCCGGGGTCACCACGGAGATGTCTGGCCTGACCACCTACCTGGTGGGCGCGCTGGTCTATTACGGCCACTTTTGGATCGCGACTGCCTTGAGCGTGGCCAGCCTGCTGCTGCTGGAGCTGAAGGTTGTTCTCGAAAATCTCGCCGACCGCATTCCAGGCGAAGAGATCCTTACCTTCGCCAAGTTCCTGCTGTTGTCAGCCGTCGTTCTGCCCATTCTGCCCCATCGTGAATTTGGTCCCTTCCATATCAATCCTTTCAGGACGTGGCTGGTGGTGGTCGCGGTCAGCGCCATTTCCTACGGCAGCTATGTACTACAGAAGGCGACCAGAGAGCGAGGTGGAGTTCTGCTGGCCGCGCTCCTGGGAGGCGCATACTCCTCCACGGTTACAACTGTGGTGCTGGCACGGCGAGCGGCGCACGAGGAGCATCCGCACCTGTTCTCGGGCGGCATCTTGATGGCTTGTGGCGTCATGTATCTCCGCCTGATTGCTCTGCTGGGATTATTCAACCGCCAACTGATGATAATTTTGCTGCCTGCCTTCCTCGGGTTGGCGGGCGTGGCGATCGCGAGCGGCTTCATCTGGGCGCGCCGGCCGGATAAAGCTGGGACCAAGCTAGCCAGGGAATACGAGCCTAGGAATCCGCTGGAGTTGCGGGCAGCCTTTCTGTTTGCTTTTCTTTTTCTGCTGATGATTACCGCGACCCAGTTGGCGGTCGCCTACCTGGGTAGGGCCGGAATCAATACCCTGGCCGCCATCATGGGCGTGGCCGACGTGGACCCGTTTATTCTGGGGATCACCCAGACCGCCGGCGCCGGCGCGGATTTGAAGCTGGGGGCAGAAGCGATTTTGATTGCCGCCGCCAGCAACAATTTCGTCAAAGGAATCTACGCCTACTTCTTTGCCGATCGCAAGACGGGCCTGGCGAGCTTCTGCCTGTTGGCTGCCCTGGGAGCGCTCGGCCTGGTGCCACTGTTCTGGATCTAATGGTGGGCCGTCACGGCGGGTGCTCCACCCTTCGCACGGGCGTTCAGAAGTCTTTGCAACCGGCCGCGAAACTGGATAAATTAAAGGTACGGAGGGATGTGTGAGCGGTTGAAACAGGCGGTCTTGAAAACCGCTATACCTGAAAGGGTATCGGGGGTTCGAATCCCTCTCCCTCCGCCATCCGTTTAGAATCAGTATCTGCTTGAAAAGCGGCTTCACAGCCCTCCGTGGAACCGTCCGAATGCGCGGGCAAGCATCAGCGACATAATCAATATGCCTGCTCCGAGGACGAGCACGTGGCGGGTGCGGCGCAGACTGAAGCTGCCGACACGACAGATGAGCAGGTAGGCGACGGCAAGGTTGAAGAGTCCCCATAAAACATTGACTGTTGAGGAGGATAAGCCTACCCCGGGTGGCGATGCGAAAGGACTCTGGAAAGCATACCCGGAAATCCCATTGCCGAGATGAGGCAGCGTGTTCGCGAGGAATGCGCCCCCGAAGAAATACGCGACATAGTGATACCAGCGCATTATTGCTCCCTCCAAATATCCTCTCATACCCCGTTAAGACACAAGGCAACTTTCCGAAGATCAGCATCATTCTTGCTCGGGCTTTGGTACTCTTGGGTGCGACAACGGAATACCGCTATAGGGAGATTCCCACACACGGACTTTTTGGGCAAGAGATCGAGGATGAGCGATTCGTGGGGGAAGAGCAGATGAGCTACGTAGAATCGAATCTGGTTCCCGGTGAGGTCGTGATTTACCAGACCCGGCTGCACTGGATCGTGATGCTGGGGCACGTTGTCCTAGGGTGCTTGTTCCTCGGTCTGTCGGGAGTGCTGCTTTATTACGCACTCAGCCAGACCGGGATTGAGAGCGGGAAGTTGCACATCATGGAGGGCGGGGGCGTTGGGTTGCTCATTTGCGGCGTGGTGGCGATTCTGCTGGGCATGGTGCGGCGGAACGCGACGGAAATGGCGGTCACGAACCGGCGTGTGGTGATCAAGACGGGCTTGGCCAGCCGGAAGACAATTGAAATGCTGCTGAACAAGGTGGAGAGCATCGAGGTGAGCGAGACTGCTTTCGGCAGGATGCTGGGTTACGGAACGATTGTGGTGATCGGGACCGGAGGAACTCCCGAGCCGTTTCACAAAGTCGCGCATCCGCTGGAATTTCGCAGCCAAGTGCAACAGCAGATTGAGAAGCTGCACTGAGACGGCAAAAACATTCGCAATCGAGAGGTGGATTTTGGGGGTTGTTTGAGAACGTATGGCATTCGGTTCCACGCAGGTGTATCCCGATACACTTTTTTGCTGTGTCCAACTTGATTTATCGTTGCCAACGAGTATGATCGTGTACGCACGGCATGTGCATCAAACCCGCACGAATGCTAGCGAAAATCGGGTAAAGCTCTGATTCTCAACGGAGGGCGAAAGAGCAGGAAGTAGAATCCCTCTCCCTCCGCCATCCATGCCATTGCCCAGCTTGCTTCGGCATTCGAACGCAGACCGGCATGGGCTTCATCAAAGGCTTGAAGCCTTGGCCGTCGCGACTATTGTCAAAGCTGTAGCGGCACGTCAGGACACTGCGCTCCCCGCCTCAATGTCCTGAGCTTCTCTCCGCTCTCACTGTGCGAGAGTCTGTTCAACAATAGTTGATCAAGTCAGCCACGTTGTTCACGTATAACACTTGACACAAATCGCCGCTAGAATCGGGGAGACAGGGAACCGGTAAATCGCTAAAAAGTACAGCCCGTGTCGCCCTAGGGTTGGAACTCCTCAGCTAAACCCTTATCTGCGTGTGTTAGCCGAGATTTGTTCCAAGAGGTGGACCATCACGTTCGTCTTGCGGATATAAACCGTAGGGACATAGATCGCCAGTAGGGCGACCACTATCACACAAGCACCAAGCACAAAAATGGGCCAATTCATAAATGCCTCCAATCAGGATGTTGAAAACAGAAACCGCTGGGTCCCGACCGAACTAGTATTACGTAGGCGACAGATCGCTGTCTGCTCAATATTGCACACGAGTCGATAAGTCGTCAGTTCATACTGACATCGGTGTCAATGCAGACCGATAAAGCTCAATTCGATGCAGTGCTCTCCCGGATGCTGCAATCCCCGCCGAAGAAAGAATCTGAGATAACGGCGGGGAAGAAGAAGGCCCAGGCCAAGCGCCCTAAGCCTTCCGCTCAGAAGTGAGGTCCGCGAAGCGTAGCGGCGCGAATCCGCACAAGCGGCGCACTGTTTCTATGAACACGTCCGCATCGTTGCGCCGGTTGAACCTGTATTCAAATTCACGAAGATAGCGATGCAGGTGCTTGCCCGACAGCTTGTGAAACTGGCCTATTACGCCCCTCTTGAGCAGTGAAAACGCGGATTCAATGCTGTTCGTTGTCATGTCGCCGCGCACCTACTCTCCGATTATGTGATTCACGGTTTCGCGGCGGTCTGTGAATTTCGGCGCAAGCGCTCCAGGATAGGCGCTGTGCTGGTCAGTCATAATACGCTCGACATCATCACTGACATTGGCAGTTACGAAGCCTCGAAATACGCCCACGTTCGCACCGGGAACGTGCTGCAAGCGAACTCTCCATTGCGCTGCGCCGCTCCCCTCACAACCTGCTTCTGTTTACTCGCGTACCACTGTCCTCTTCCTCGCGAGTGACCGCCCACATAGGTTTCGTCAATTTTCACGATTCCACCAAGCAGTTTAGGGTTTGTCTCCCGCATCGCTTCGCGGATACGGCGATTCAAATACCAAGCTGTCTTATATCCGCCGATTCCGAGATCGCGCTGTAGCTGCTTCGCGCTGATGCCCTTCTTCGCGTTCAAGATCAGTCCGATTGCATGGAACCAAACTATGAGCGGCAAGTGGGTATCAGCGAACAACGTGCCAGATGTGGGGCTGAACTGCTCCCGGCAATCGGCATTCAGGCAGATGTAAAACCACTGGCGACGATTGATCTTCTCGGGACGCTTGAGGGCACTCACTGGCTTGCGGCGCTTTGGTTCGGTTCGTGGCCGCTCGTATTTCTTGATGTTCGTATCGCCGCACGTAGGACAGCGAACCACACCATCGGGCCACTTCATCTGCTCGATGTAGGCTAAGCACTGATCTTCGGTAGAAAACTTTATGTTGATATCGCGGATATTCACGCGTTATCTCCATGCATTAGCTTTAGAATCTCCCGTATAATCTTAATTAGCTTACTCAGCCGCTGCATTTGCTTAAGGCCCTCTTCTGGGCCGGTTTTGCCAGTATTGCGCTGAATTTCCGCAGAGATTTCGGCTTGTTCTCGGTACAATTCGTGAAGAGTTTTCATGCACCTAGACTAGCAACCCTTACCCGGTTTGTGTCAAGTGAATACTCCTGAAGTGATATTACTGCCGCTGCCGCGCAGACCCAGACACGGGAGCGCGGCGATTCTGAGGATGACGAGTCCGCCGCTCAGCATCACATGAGTAAGTGCTCGTGGTCACTGACGGTTGGTTTTTACAGTTGCTACAGTGCGCTGCAAACATCCAGGGAGTTTGCTATTACGGCACTGGAGACCCAGATTCGTTTTCTTCTCTGCACTATCCAGCGCAATTCTCAAATGCCTATGTCTGGCAATTCTGACCTGCGGGAGAAACTGGAGCGGCTGCAGGAACAAGTTGCGACCTGCAAAGATTGCGGGCAGAAGAGCCGCCGCGACAATCCTGGGTGTCCTCGCATGTGCTCGGCTACCCCCTAGAAGCTATCTGATAGATCGGTTTGTATCAGGGCACGGCTTCAGCCGTGCCGCTAATGGCCGGTCTGGATTAACCAGCCTTTCTTCGGGCTGGACGCCCAAAACCCAGCCTCCTTTACTCTCTAGTTCATGTGCTACAGTTTTGGCATGGGCAGATTCTTTCGTCCCAACCAACTGTCAATTGCGCTCTTCATCCTGTTCCTGGTACTGCTTATAACTCCTCTTGCCATCCCCAGTCATTTTGGTTTCAGTATGGGGTTCTTTAGCGAATATCAGAAATATAGCGCTGTGTTTAATCGAGGGTTTGGCCGTGTTTTTATATTGTGGGACAACGTAGCATTCCTCTCGATATTTGGGCCGTGGTTACTTTCCGGTCTTTGGTTGCTCACCGGAAGCTTTGACTTGGGAACGCGAGCTGGCGCCCTTGTGATACTTCTGATGTTGATAGGCCCTTTTCTCTATTACATCTTGTCTTGCCACATTTCCTATTTAGTCAAAAGCGACCTTAGTAAACGGTGGATAATGTCTGGAGTAAGTATTCTGGTTATTGTCCTTCCGCTATCTTTTTATTCCTACTCTAAAACGGTCACTAAGGAGATCAACTATCTGGGAACTATCGAGAATTGCACAATTCGTTGCGTGTTCCCGGCCCAGCAAGAACTGGAACTATCCATCGATCTTTGCCGGGCGCAATGCAATGCCAAACAGCGGCCGTCGAATGACCAAAGGATAAGCTGTTGGGACCATTGCGGCGACCCACTGGAAGCGGCCCGGGCGCAATGCGAGAATAGCTGCAAAAGCAGTTTGCAATGAAAGGCCGGACGGAGGGACCCGCTATTCCCAATAGCCGGGCCTCATCGGGAGGAAATATGTCGAGCGCAATGAGACCGACGGTAACGCTGCACGTAGTTTGCAGCCTTGATGGCTTCATCGCCAAGAAGGACAACAGTGTTTCGTGGCTGGAAACCTCTGGCGACGTTTACGAAAGAGGGGTTACTGACGACGGTGCTGAGGTCATCGCGTCGATAGACTGCTACGTGCTAGGTTCTCGCACCTATGAGCACGCGCTGCAACTCGGCTGGCCCTATGGCGATACCCCGACGGTCGTGGTGACCAATAGAGAACTGCCGTCCACGAGGCAGAGCGTGGAGTTCTACTCAGGCGACCTGAAGAGATTGGTGGGTGAGATACTCGCGCCCCGATACGCAAACATCTGGCTGGTGGGAGGGGCCATGTTAGGCCAGAGTTTTCTCAGGCTCGGCTTGGTGGATGAAATCAGATTGATGATAGCGCCGGTCCTATTGGGTGACGGACTGCATCTATTCGGTGATTCCGGTACCGAGCAGAAGTGGCATCTGAAGAACGTAGTCGCTTACAAGAACGGCTTTGTTGAGTTATCGTACAGGCGCCAGTCAACCGGCTCCTAGCCTGAAAGCACCTGCGGGGCAAGTTTTCGCTCCTTTCATGGTTGCGCTGGTCCTAGCACTTTCATTGGGTAGTCGGATCTGGCGGCGTATTCTCGACATCCCTGACTTTCAAAAAAGTTGCAGCCCAGTAGTCGTAGAACCTCTTCGCCCCGCGCCTCCAGTCCGAACGGACGCCTACTCCTTTGTTCTTACCATGAGTCCCGACCGCAGCAGATTTTCCCGGGCGCGTAAAAGTTTCCTACCACTGGCCCACGCGGGTGGATAACCCTAGTGTTTGCTTTGCCCTCGTTCTTGGCAATATTCGTGCAGCTAATAATCCAAATTTTGCCAGGAGGGCAAGTATGAAAAAGATGATTTTGGCTGGATTATTACTGGGGTTGCTGACCGGTGTCTCCGTCGCGCAGCGTGCAGCGGCGCGTTCATCTCCGAGTGCCGCGCCCCGGATAACCCCGAATGCAACAAATGCTCCTCGCGCGAGCGCGGTAACTCCCAAGGCAACCACTACTTCTGGCGCGAAGACGGTAGCCCCCAACGCGACAGCTGATCGTGATGCTAGCGCGGTAGCTCCCAAGGCAACAACTACTTCTGGCGCGAAGACGGTTACTCCTGCAGCGACAACCGCCCCGCGCGCGGGTGCGGTGGCTCCTGATGCCGGCGTGAAGCCAGACGCACGGCAGCAGTAACTACTGCAAGAAGAGCGTGAGTGTTGTTTCATCGAAAATGGGCCCGACCTGGATCGGGCCCGCGAAGGAGAGAATCGGAAGGTCATTCCAGGTTGACTTGGTTGTACGAATCGGCAGATATCTCAGCGGTCGAATCTGACCGTTTGTACTCGGGACCGCAACACTTTCCCTCAGGGGAGGAGGGAGCTAATGAGTCATCGAAACCACAGACTGACCGCGCTGTTCATCGGACTTGCAGCCGCCGCCGGCGCTGTGATCACGCTACTGACCGCGCCACAAAGTGGCAAGCAGATGCGGCGGACGTTGCGCCGCAAGTACGAAGGCGCGCGCGACACCGTGGAAGACCTCGGCAATCGGGCCGGCGACTGGATGGACAAGGGTTCGGAGTTGGCCGAGAAAGCGAAGAGAAAGACCGCCTGACAACGGCTGTGATTGCTCTAGCGCTCCAGGTTCGCCCCTCGGTTGGGCCAGCCTGGAGTCGCTGCACTCGGCCGCAGTTTACAACCTGTTCCCGCGTTGTCTGGAAGTGGCAGTCTTCCGCATTATGGCGGGAGCCCCACCCTTTCCGCCCCATCACATCTTTGTCCTATAATTGGCGTGTGCTAACCGACGAAGACAAACAGTGGATCAGAGAACAACTTGAGGAGGTCGAGACCACTCTGCTGACCGAGTTTCACAAGTGGGCTTCACCTGTCGAATTGCGTCAGCGGAGCCACGCGGCAGCTCTACGGGCGCTTGACGCGGAAGTTGAATCGCTGTCAGACCGGCTCAAGAACTTGGAAGGCCACTGATCTAACTCTTGAACCAGTGTCTAGCGCCCCAGCCCCGCCCCTCGGTTGGATCTGGGGCCGCTGCTTCTGCCATCAAGCGCGGACAGCGATCACGCGCTGACGGCAGCACCGCTTTCCGCTGGCAGTTTCGCTTCCAGCCACGCGTCAAAACCGCCGACCACGTTGATGACGTTGTCATAGCCCGCCCGTTGCAGCAGGCTACATGCAATTGCGCTGCGATAACCGCCCTTGCAATGGACAGCCAGCGGCTGCCCCGCCTCGATCGCTGGCAGCGCGGTCTTGAAGCGGTCCAGCGGATACCAATCGGCGCCGTTGATGTGTCCACCCTCCCATTCGCTCTCGCGGCGGACATCGAGCACCTGCACGGCGTTCGCTCGCAGCCGGGAGTTGAGTTCCTGCACCGTGATCTGCGGCAACGGCTGCAAAGCAAATCCCGCTCGCTGCCAAGCGGCGGGGCCGCCATCGAGATAGCCCGCCAGATTTTCAATCCCAACGCGCGCCAGACGAAGCCGCGCCTCGTCCAGTTGCTCGGCAGTTTCGGCAATCAACACGGGATCGGCCGACAATCCCAGCACCGCGCCTGCCCACGAAGCAAACTGCCCGGAGAGTGCGACGTTGATCGAGCCCGGCACGTGGCCCGCGGCAAACTCGTCGTTGGGGCGCACATCAAGCGCAATCGCACCGCGCTCCAGCATGGCACTCAGCTCGGCTGCTGCAATCGCCTGCAAGTCCGGCAAGTCCGTCAGCGGCGTGGCCCCGGCGCGGTTAATCGCGGCGTCCTCCAGAAAGTAATCGGGCCGCGCCGGCAGATTGCTGGTCATCTGCCGCACAAAATCTTCGCGACCCTTGATTTGCAGCGCATAGTTGGTGAGCCGTTCGGTCCCGACGGTGGAGAAGCGTTCCGCGCGCATGTTGCGCCCGCACAGCGAGCCGGCCCCGTGCGCGGGATAGACCAGCACGTCATCGGGCAACGTCAGCAGCTTGCCGTGCAAGGAGTCGTACATCAGCCCGGAGAGTTCCTGGGGCGTGTGCGTCTTCGACAGATCGGGACGCCCCACGTCTCCGATGAACAGCGTGTCGCCGGTGAGCACCGCCCACGGCCGCTGCGATTTCTCTTCATCGGTGATGACCAGGCAAATGCTTTCGGGAGTGTGGCCCGGGGTTTCGAGCCCGTCGATGCGCATGTTTCCCACCCGCAACGCGAAACCATCTTTCACCGGGACGTGCGGAAACATCGCTCCGGCGCTGTCGCCGATGTAGATGGTGGCGCCGGTCCGGGCGGCCAGTTCTTTGTGGCCGGAAACGAAATCGGCGTGCAGGTGGGTCTCGAAGATGTGACGGATGCTGACGCCGTGTTGCTTCGCCGCTTCCAGGTAAATCTCGACATCACGCTGCGGATCGACGATGATCGCCTCGCCTTCCGAGGCCAGCAGGTAGGAGGCGTGGGCCAGACATCCCAGGTAGAACTGCTCAAAGTACATGGCTACTCCCGCGCAGATGATAATCGCAATTTCCGGTTTAGATCCAAACAGCTTCACACTATATACAATCATGGAATTTCAGCGCATTAGATTTGTCGTTCTACGTGCGTGTCCGTTATTCAAGCCGCGAGCTGTCCCACCAACACCTTAGTGCCTAGCTAAACTGCGCTTTTAGGCTAAAAAACTATAGCTTATGATTACCAAACTGTTGTAACATTCCCTTCGCTTGAACGCGCTGCGCGTCAATCTGAAAAAGCTGCACTCGGATTTACCACCAACTCAACGTTAAGAGGAGCGACCACAATGCGGATCGAATCTGTTCTGCCCCAATCGCACACGACCTTTCGGCTCATCAGTGCGGTGACAATCTTGCTCGCATGTGCCACCTTGCTCAGCGGCCAAGTCCGCGTCGGCGACGGCATTTACCCCGCGTCCAGCATCGAGCAACCCGCGGACGTCGGCCTGCGTATGCACACCAACTACATCATTTATGCACCCACCGGCTCCATCATCCCGGCAGCCCAACCGGCGGGAGAAACTCCAGCTTCCCTGGGATGCGTCTACAACGTGGTTTCCAATCCTCTGTCGGGCTGCCCCATCAACGGCACGACGCAGGTCCCCACCGGGGGCGGCGGCGTAATTGTGATCGTCGATGCCTACGACTATCCCTCGGCGGCCGCCGACCTGGCGACTTTCTCCACTACTTTCGGTCTGCCGCAGGCTAACTTCTCCGTGCAATATGCCAGCGGGAGTAAGCCCACCAACGGCTGCCGTTCCGGCTGGCAAGGCGAGGAGGCGCTCGACATCGAATGGGCCCATGCCATGGCGCCCAATGCCCAGATTGTTTTGATGGAAGCCTCTTCCCCCACCAACAGCGCCTTGTACACCGCAGTACAAGCTGCCAATAGCTATATCGCGGCCCATGGTGGCAAGGGCGAAGTCTCCATGAGCTGGGGTGGAAGCGAAACCAGCAGTGAGACGAGTTCCGACCACTACTTCACCCAGTCCGGAGTGGTGTACTTCGCCTCGTCGGGCGATTCTCCCGGCGTCATTTATCCCAGCTCTTCGGTGAACGTGGTTTCGGCCGGGGGCACGCAGGTGAATCGTAGCGGCGGCGCCTACACCAACCAGACTGCCTGGAGCTCCGGCGGTGGCGGAGCCAGCAAGTATGAGCCGCGGCCCTCATTCCAGAATGCCATTCAAAGCATCGTGGGCAGCAAACGAGGCACGCCCGACCTCTCCTTTGACTCCAGTGGCGGCTCGCCGGTTGCGGTGTACAACTCGAATTGCTACGGCGGCTGGCTTGAGGTCTATGGCACCAGTGTGGCTTCCCCTGCGCTGGCAGGAATCATTAACGACGCGGGAGGCTTCAAGACCAGCAGCAACGCGGAGAATACCCTGATCTACAGCAATCTGGGATTCAGCTCGTACTTTACCGATATCACGTCGGGAAGCTGCGGCACTCACAGCGCGGCTGCGGGTTGGGATTTTTGCACCGGCGTGGGCGTTGACAACGGATTGGTCGGGAAGTGAACTAGCCGACCCCATGCACTATGGGCCCGCTCCGCCAGGGGCGGGCTTTTTCTGGTGTGGCGGGATGGCGTCGGCGGGTTCCCCCGATCACAGGAGGAATCCCGCCAAGTTGAGGGTGAGGTGCCCCGGTCTGGTCGGAAAAAGGTCATTGGGATCGGGGCCACCCGTCGTTCTACCGCGCTACTGCCGGCCGGCTGGTATGGGAACGGCGTGATGTTGATCTCAAGCGGTGCCGAGCGCTTCGAGATGCCCATAGAGCGACGGAAGCAACGAGCGCTCGAATCGAAACTGCGTGGCCGTATAAGGCAGCTTGGCTTCCACAACACGTGCGTCAGTCTCGCTCCAGCTGCACGACACCGGTTCGGCGTTGTCATCCCTGTTGCCATCCTTGTCAACCTTGTATGCCGTCGCGTCGTTTTCTCTGATCCACCCCCAGATACGTTGGCCGAGATCGTCGTTGTCCTTGGAGCACTTCGGGTAGTTCTTCCGGATGTAGAGAATAAACTCGTCGTTTCCCATCGTGATGCTCGTATTCATGGTTCCTTCTTTCATGGTTAGAGGCTCTTGCAAAATCCAGCGAGCCGCATAAACTACGCGCCTTGCTGGATTTTGCAAGAGGCTCGTTAAGTGAAATGACTGTTCCTTCGGCGTCGAGGCAGTGGGCATTTCCACGGCCTGTTGGGCGGCGCAATTAGAGCGCCCATCCAAATCTCCGTGAAGGCACAGTCAAGAAATAGTACCCTCCCTACTTTAGTCCTCCGCTCGGAAACAGAGCGAATTAATTAGGGGGCAGGTCAGTCAACGCTTTGGGGCACAGTGCGGCGGTATCGCGCTCCCCTGGTGAAGATATTGTTTGGCGAGCATACCTTGCAGTTTTGCTGGTCGAGGGAAAAGCCGCGGCCTTCCATGACCTTCCGGATGTACCACCCGATGAATTGCTTAACGCGGTTTTCTCGCACAATGTCACCAAAGCGTTTCGCGAGTTGGGCTGAAAGCGCTTCAGCCGCAGGCTTGACAAGCTCTGAAGCGGTTTCCATGCGAATAAACGCATCATCGCTCTCGATGTACAGTTGAATGGCGCGGAGTGTGTCATCTTCAGCAGCGCCCTTATAGCTGCCAAAATCGTCCAGCCGAGGATTGGTTAGGTCGTTCATGACCCCTCCATGTTCGTTTCGGAAGTGTTCTTTAGTACGCGTCTATTATGGCGCGTGCTAATGGAATTGTCAAGCCGGTATGCCTATCAATTTTGCCCCAAACAAGGTGGGCCGCATCGGGAGAAGGGAAAAAAGTACGCTACGAAAAAATGTACGCTGAAAATAAAATGGTTATATGAATCTGCGAAATGCAATCATCTTTGTACGGCCCTACCGCTCTGCATGTTGTTGAATGGATGATAGATTTTGGCGGGTGGCTGTAGATGATCAAGACGTTGTTCCGGAATCGGAGCGGCTGATGGGCGGCCTGTAGTTAAGGCTACCATGCGGGCGTTCGCGGTTGTAGTAGTCGGTCCAAGGCTGCAGATAGGCGTCTCTTTGCTGTGAGTCGGACCAGTGTCGTGAATAAGCCCACTCGCGCAGCGCGGTCTGGATGAAGCGCTCGGCCTTGCCGTTGGTTCTGGGGGTGTAGGGCTTGGTGCGGTGATGTTTGATGTGCATGGTCTGACAAGCCTGACGGAACTGAGCCGAGCGGTAGCTGGAGCCGTTGTCGGTGAGCAGGGCGCGCACGCCGATGCCGTGGGTGGCGAAGAAGTCCCTGGCCGCGGCGAGGAAAGCGACGGTGGTTTCGGCCTTTTGATCGGGCAGCATCTGGGTAAAGGCCAGGCGCGAGTGATCGTCGACGGCCACATGTAGAGCCAGGAAGCCGGGATGTTTCTGCTTACCGCGCAGGCGTCCATCGCCACGCCGGCTAACTTCAGAAAAGCGCGTCATGCCTTTGATATCCAGGTGCAGCATGTCGCCTGGCCGGGGGTGCTCGTAGCGCTGTATGGGAGGCGGCGGGTTCAGATCGCGCCAGCGGCTGAGCCGGGCGCGGCGCAGGACGCGGCTGACGGTGGCCGGGCTCAGACCGGTGCGGCGTGCGATCGCGTAGCCGGGCATATGCCCCCGGCGAAGAACAACAACCTCTTCTAATAAGGGAAAAGCGATCTGTCGCGGGCTATGGTGCGGCCGCGAACTGCGGTCGGCCAGGCCGGCAACGCCAAACTGCCGATACCGGCCCACCCATTTGGCTGCCGTCTTGGCACTCACGCTGAAGCGTGAAGCCGCTGCGCTTACCCTCAGGAGGTCGTCGATCACCATACGGGCAAGACGCTCTCGACTCACCGCCGTCCATGGGGCATTCTTGTGGTAGTCCATTCGGTCTCCAGAGTTACTAGTTGCTCGTCACAACCAGCTTCTCCGGTTCCAACCGAATGGACAACCTCTTGAAAGATCACAGGTGGCCCAGCCTTTCGGCGTGAGTCTTTACTTGGGGTGCCCCACCCATTCGCGAATTTCTAATGTGTGGGACAGAAGAGTTGGATCAAGTCGAACACGGTACGCCGATACGAAGCAGTTCCCACTCATTCCAAACACAGGAATGAGTCGGGCACCACGCTTAACTCTTTGCGCGCGAGGCGGCGACCTGCATGGGATAAACCTCGAACCGGTTCAGGCCGCCGCGCACCGAGGGATCGTTTTCGCCGAACCGCCGCGCTTCCGCCTCGTCCGCGACCTCAAGGATTGCCACACCGAACGCTCCCTTAGGCGCCATCACCGGCCCATAGAGCAGCAGCTTGCCCAGGTCAAACTGCTGCCGGAAATAAACACTATGCTTGTCCATCAGGGCACGCTCTTCGCCGGTTATGTCCTGGGGAAAGCTCGGCCGCGGCGGAATCAGTGCGAAGTAGTAATGAAGTTTGTCCATAGGCGGAACATCATACTGTCACTCGCCAGATAAGAGCTATTCATAACGCGTCGCTGGCCCGCGCGCTTGGTTGTCGCTTCGGTCTGTCACGGCGCCATGCGGCAGGCGTCACTGACAAACACCTGTCGCAAGAGAGAAGATTTCCGCGCTGCTCATCCTGGCAGTCAGTCTTTCAATCACAGTTCCTCCTGAAGTGGCGCAAGCAGCTATCGCCCCTGGCGCCGGTGCTGGGTCAAGTACCTTGGGAAAGGAATCCTGTATGATTCGCCGAATTGTTTGCCATGCTGTGGTAGGTCTGGGGTTGGTGATCAGCGCAATGCTGGCCAGCGACTGCTCCTTCGCGCAGGCGCAGGAGCAGGAGCCCTTGCCGATGCCGCAGACACCGCAGTTGATTTTTTCCACTTACCTGGGTGGATCGCTGGCCTGTGCGACTTGCCCTGGCCGCACCTTTGCGCAGAACGCCGCCAGCGATGCCCAGGGAAATACCTACGTGACGGGAGCGACCGAATCCTCCACCCTTCCTGTGCTGAACGCCTTTCAGCCGCACCCCGCGCCCCACAGCGGGATGACGGCTTTCGTGGCGAAGTACGACCCCGCCGGCAGGGTGCTCTGGCTGACCTATCTGGGCGGTAACAAGCAGACCATGGGTGTGGGGGCTGCTGCCATGCCCGATGGAGGAGTCGCCGTCGGGGGCATGACCAGTTCGGATGGGTCGGGGTCGGAATCCTTCCCGACCAGGAACGCCTTTCAGGACCACAACAACGGAGTGTCCAACTACTTCGTGACCGTTTTTGATGCCAACGGCAATCTGCGCTACTCCACCTACCTGGGCGGGAGTGGAGACGACGGATCAGGCTTTTCTGACGACAACAGCAACGGCAACAACGTCGCTGTCGATGCACATGGTCTGGTCTATATCACAGGCACCACCGGTCCTGGTAGCAACGCGGTGATTAAATTCCCAGTGACCCCCAATGCCTTGCAGCCCGATCTCAAGGGCCCAACCGACGCGTTCCTGTGCATCCTCGATCCTGCAAAGAGCGGCGCTGACTCGCTGATCTACTGCAGCTTTCTGGGAGGTAGCGGCAACGAAAAAGGGCACAGCATCGCCGTCAACGCCGCCGGCGATCTCATTACCGCAGCCGGATACACGGATTCCGATGATTTCCCCACCACCCCCAACGCTTACCGAAGTCACTATGCACCCGGCTTTACCAGCAACGGCTTTGTGGCGCAGTTTCGCTCTAGCCGGCCCGGTGACCCGTCTTCGGAATACACAGCGCGCTACTCCACCTACCTCGGCGGCGACTCAAAGAAGGACCGGGACGACCTCTACGGCATGGTTATGGATGCAAACGGGCTCATCATAGCTACGGGCCGTACCCAGTCGGCCGACTTTCCCATGACCGGACCGGGGACTCCCTTCCTTTTCAACAGCGCCCCGTATCTCGGGCACGGTGAGTCTAACGATCAGCCCTATTTGGTAAAGATCGATCCATCCCTGGATGGCAAGCCATCCCTGGTCTATTCCACCTTTCTGGGAGGCGGATACAAGGGTTATGGTTCGTTTTGCACCAGTGTGGGCGTCGATTCGCGCGGCAAGGCGTATGTCGGCGGGGAAACGAATGCTCCGGGTGTACTGTACACGCCCTTTTCCCCTTCCAGTGCTATGGTTCTTTCGCCAACCTACTTTCCGTATACCGCCGATGCGCTGATCACCAGTCTCCAGGGGGAGGAGGACGTCGAGTTCATGCAAGTTACCGCCGACGGTAAGCAGTTGGGCTACTCCACCTACCTTGGCGGAACGGGAACGGACCGCGCCTACGGGTTGGCCGTCGATCCCGACGGCAACGTGGTCGTGACCGGACTTACCTCCTCCTCTGATTTTCCTCTGAAAAATCCGGCGCAGACCTGGCCGGGGAACAACGTGGAGAACGCCTTCATCGCCAAGTTTTCTTTTTCGTTGCCGTAATCGGGGATGGGAAGCGCTGAGCTTTCGTGATTTGTAGCGCAGTTGTGACACTTACGCCGGCGTGATCTGGCGTAAAGAGGATGCCTTTGACACAGGCGAACATTCACCTCATCGAGACGGTCGTCGCGTTTGCCCTGATTGTGCTGCTCAACATTTTTCTCAAGAAGAGGGGGATTCTGAACGGCAGCGACACGCCCATCTTCACGCGGCTCCTGACCCAGGTGGTCCTGCCGGTGTTCATCTTCTTTCAACTTCTCAGGTATCCTCCCGGCGTTCGCTATATGCTACCCGTGCTGGCCATGTTCATAACCGGGTGCCTCACCCTGCTGGCGGCCTGGATCATCGGAAAGCTGCTGGGATTCAGCCGTGCGACAACCGGGGCGCTGATGATCGTCTCCTCCTTCGGCTCTTCCGCCCTCCTCGGCTACCCTTTAATTCAATACACATTTCCCAACAATCCTAGTGCGATGACGGAAGCCATCCTGATCAGCGAGCTGGCGGTGGGCCTGCCCATCTTCACCTTATGCCCGCTGGTGGCCATGCATTTTGGCGAAGCGTCGAAGACGGCGGGCTCGCTGCTGGGTACGCTGCTCCAGTACTTCCGCTCTCCCATCTTCATTGCTGTGGTCCTGGGCTTTGCCGTGTCCGGGTTTCACGTGCCGTTGGACTCTCCCTTCGTCGCCCCCATTCTGGAGGCGGCCAAGATGATCGACGGGACACTTGCGGCCTTGGCTTGTCTCATCTTGGGCATGCAGATCAAAGTCGGGTCCCTCAAACGGCTGCTGCCCATCGTGGCGATTTCCGCCGTCTTGGGAATGGGCTTGCAGCCGCTGCTGGCATACTGGCAGGCGGTTGCCTACCACCTCTCGGATCTGGAGCGTCAGGTCCTGGTCCTGATTGCCGCCCTGCCCTCGGCGGTTTTGGGACCCATATTCGCGGTCCGCTACAAATGCGAGGGGGAACTGGCCTCGACCGTGACCTTTATCAACATTCTGTTAGGCGCGGTTGGCATTCCGGTCGTCTTTTGGATGCTGGGGCGGTAGAATTAGGCCTCTTCGCTTGCCGCCTTATAAACGCCGGACCTGCGCTAACATATAATCTCTGCGCCCGTCTTCGTCATTGCAGCAACCCTGCCCAGGACATCCCAGCCATGGTGCTACGCGATCTGGCGATTGCATTCCGGGTGCTGAGCAAGAGCCCGCTGTTCACACTCACCGCGGTGATAACCATTGCGTTGGGTCTGGGCGCCAGCACCGCCATCTTCAGTGTCACCCACGACGTGCTGCTGCGGCCTCTGCCGTACAAGGACCCCGATCGTCTGGTGATCGCCGATGCTGGTCCGGTCCTTCGCCCGCCGGCAAGAGATGACGATCCGGCTGGCGATTGGGGCCGATCGCCGGCGATTGTTGAAGCAGCTTCTTGATGTCGCGCGGCGTCACCTTGACCGCAGGTGGCGTTGCCCTGGGTGCAGGTGCGGCCTTGCTGTTGACCCGGTTGCTCGGCTACTTGCTCTACAAGGTGAGTCCGCGTGATCCGCTGTCTTTCGCGCTGGCATTCGCGGTGATGATCGTTGCCGCGCTGGCGGCCAGCTTGGTACCCGCATGGCGTGCCACAAAAACTGATCCAGTCCGCGCCTTGCGCGCGGAGTAATGCCTGCCGCCCTTCAACTCTCCGGTTGATACCACTCCGGGGAAGGCCGCCGGGCGTCACCAGGTGTAGTGCACGCTGTAAGTAATGGTCTGCTCGCCATCTGGCGGAAGTTTCGCCGTGAACTCGGCCGTGTGGCTCTCCTTCTTGGCGTATTCGGCGGAACTGGCGCTGATGACCCAATTGTCTCCCCGGTACATGTGCTCGACCACCTGGACTTCCACGGGTTCCTTCTTGTGGTTGCGCAACTTGATCTCGTAGCTTTCGTCCATCCACTGCCGCATGCCATCGGTTTTGAATTCCGTACGGCGGCGCTCGGCGATGATGTCGAAGGCGTCTCCCGTATAGACCCGCAGCATTTCATCTTTCGGCGTGTGTTCGATTTTATTCTCGCCGATGAATTGCAAACGTCCCTCGTCATCGCGCCGGTAAAAACGCATTTGCCCCTTGGGTAGCGGCATTCCCAGATGATCGGCCTGCGAGTTGCGGAATTCGCGCATCACGTAAACCCGTTTATTCGTCGTCAGGCCAATCTCCGTTTGTTGCGACAGGTACTCCCAATTGGATCCGCCATATCGGGCAACATCGAGGGCGTAGCCTTCGTAAAGGTAAACACGTTTGGAAGGAATGCCCGCGGCACGCAGGAATTCGACTTGTTTGGCTTCTCCATTCAGCAGGGTCGAGGGGCGTTGCAGAGTGTACAGGTGATACTCGTCCAGAGCCGCTTCGGTTACCGGTGGACCTCCTCCCCCGGCTTTATAAGAACCACCCCCATACCCTCTTCCAAGGCCATCCATGGGGGGCCCCGGGGTGACAATTTTGTTTACATCACCCGCCATTAGTTGCAGGCGGGCATTCTCAAAAGTCCGGCCGCTGTGGTTCTGGAGTGTCACCCAACCGATCAAGTCGAGCGCATCGCCCTTTTCGGGGATGATGATGTTGTAGGTCGCCTCCCAGGTGAGTCCGCCGGTGACATAACTTAGTTCGGCATCGAATTGCGCTGCCTTATCGGATTGCAGCAGCCAGTTCAGCGTAGGCTTGAGAAGAGCGCCCTCGCCCAGCGAGGGAAACAGTGGCGTCCCCGGCAGTCCGAAACGGAGCGTGCCATCTACTTCGATGATGGGTGCCTGCGCGAACTGTGCGTCGTTATTATCGTTGCAGACACCATTCGCGTCATTTGTGCCGGGCAAGCAGACCATGCCGGCGCGGACAACTTTTCCGTTCACCGTCTCTTCATGATCGCCACGCCGCACCGCAAACGCGATGGTTTTCCCTTCGAACGAATGCAACAACATATATGGCGAGACCACGTCCGAGCGATAGTTCTGTTCCAGGATGCTTAGATGTACGCGCTCCGCCGGATCGCGCAGCATCACGAACTGGGCTCGACATACGATGTAATGTTGTCGAAGCTGGCCGGATTGGCGCCCGGCTCCAGTCGCAGCGGAACGATTTCCCGCACCACCGCGAAGTTTTGGTTGTAAATGGTGAGCGACGGTGGAATGGCCGGCTTCTGTTGCGACCAGGCAACCGCGCTCAGGAGCGCACAAAGCACAGCAGAACTTTTTAGCATTCGAGCCTCCGCATCGAGGGCCTTTCGAGGACTGCGTACAGTATCGTTCTTACGGCGATGCCAGAACATCTCAATAGAAACCGCGCACGCGTCGAATGTTCCTGGAAAGCGGGCATGAGGAGGCGAGCCGACGCCGGGCACGCCTAATACAAACGGAAATTCACTTCGATGTTGACCTCCACGGCTACCGGATGTCCGTCTCTCATCGCAGGTGCGAAGCGCCACTTGCGCACCGCTTCCACGGCTTTCTCGTCGAGTCCCAGTCCCAGAGCGCGCTGCACGCGGATATCTCGCGGTCGGCCATCTGCACCGACGACGATCCACAGGATAACGGTCCCTTGATGCTTCGCCTTGCGGGCTTCCTCCGAGTATTCGGGATCAGGATCGTAGATGGCGCGCGGTGCACTGACCCCTCCTCCCACGTGATAAAGCCCCCCGCCGAAGCCTCCTCCGTGACCTGGACCTACACCCGGCCCGATTCCAGAGCCGATACCGCCGCCCGCTCCGCTGCCGATGCCTCCGCCGCTACCGATGCCGTTGGACGGCTGTAGCGCATCGGCAGCCAGCGGATTTCCGGATATTCCGAGCTGGGCCAAACTCGGCGGAGCTACGACGGTAGCTTCAGCCTTAAGCTTGGGATTGTCATTTCGTATTACCACTGCCGGCGGGGTGATCTGTTCGCGCGCCGACCGGGGAACGTTCCCCCGCGACGCGGACAGCTTGTCTTGGTCTCCGCCGCCCCCGCCTCCACCCGCCTTTTGCTTTGCAATCGGCAGCGCATACGCGCCGGGCTCGCCTACCAATGAAACCACCCGTTGTTGGAATTCCTGGCGATGTTCCATGATCCAGGCGCTCGAGATTACGATTGCGGCCATGGCCGCAACATGCAGCAACCCCGAAACCACGAAATTCGTACGATGAATCGGATAGTTGCCATAACCTTCCCCGAATAAGGTGGGAAGAACATCGGTCTCGAATCCAGCCGCTTTCCGTACGGGAACCACACGAGGACCACGGACCACTGGGAATGTCTTTACCTTGGCGCCACGGGGCGCCGCAGCCTGATGCTGAAGGTCAGCCTTAAGGCGCAGACGAAAGTCCGCACGCGGCACGGTAAATAGATCAACCGCGACCTCCAGCAGATCACTGAGCTCGCGGTTGACCTCCTGGGGCACAAGATCTGGTTGCCTAAGGATCGCCTCGACGGCTTCATCCAGTTCGTCGTAAATGGAAAGGCTACTCATAGGTGCTCCTCATTCGCATTCGCAGGCTGTGTAGCGCTCGAAACTGCAGCTGCTTGACGGCTCCCTCAGTTCGGCCCAGTTCCGTTGCAATCTCAGCGACACTCCGCTGGTCAACAAACCGGCGCACAATAACCAGGCGCTGATCGCGCGGTAACCCCTCGACCAGCTGCGACAACATGGCCCGGCGTTCGGTTCCATCGTCCGCGCCCGCTTCTTCCAGGTCATCGACCGGGACCTCCCGCCGCTTGGCATTGCGTTGCCAACGATCAGCGATCGCGTTGGAGGCAATTCGAAACAACCATGCGGCAAACGGTAATCCTTGCCATTCGAACTGACTGATCCTGGCAAGGGCGTCGTGAAAGACTTCCGACGTTAAATCCTCGGCTTCCTCCCGGTCTCGGACCCGATACGCAATGAAGGCGTACACGCGAGCGAAGTTGTTTTCATAGAGCTCGGCAAAGCGGCGCGGATCACGCTGCGCCGCCTCGATCAGAAGCCGCTCATCCATGACATTCTCGGCAGCTCTCAAACGTGTTCTCCGCAGGACGCCCTTCTTACTTAGCTAAACCTGCTGGCAGCCCAAAAGGTTACGGTGCGCGCCACAATTTCATTCGAAACAAGAGGAGGTACCGCGGCGTCGGATGCAGGAAAAAACGCTACGCAATTGCGGTCAGGGGACCACTCGCTCAACTCTCCGGCTGGTACCACTCCGGCGAAGGGCCGGTCACCGCTTCGATCTCGGGAACGAAAGTGCGTTCCAACTCCGCCACCAGGGTCCCCATATTCTCCACGATCTTCTGCCACTGCTCGGCATCGCCGATCGGGTACTGCCCTCCGGCTACCGCCTTCTCGGTTGAGGGAATGGTGAGCGTTGCCTTCCAGCCCAATCCCCAAACCTTGAAGATGGCCAGCAGGCTATGGCTCCATGTGCCGCAGTCCAGGGCGAGCTCCAGGGTTGAATTCGCCGCGGTCCGCCGGCGCAGGGAGAAGCTGCCCGTTTCGCCGGCAGTGCCGCCGCGAACGCTGTATCCCAGGGGCTTGAAGACGCGCTCCAGCGCCGGCTTTTTCGGTCCGGCCCTCAGGCCGAGCTCGGCGTTCGTCATCTCCGCCCGGCCCGGAAGATCGTGCGGCAGCCCAACCTGCTTGACGATCTCCGGCAGCCGATCGCGATATCTCACCGCGATGGCTTTCACCGCCACGGCGAGTTCAGGATTAACGCTCGGGCTGTTCCATCCCGTGGGCAGGCGGACCGCAGGCACCGGCCCCGGTCCGAGCTGCCCGGGATACGGGGCCTGTATGGTCTTGCGCGCTTTGCCACATGCGGCCAGGACCGTAGCCAGCGGTCCCGACGGCAGCGGCAGCTTCTTATCGCCGGGCTCGACCTCGACCACGCTGCACGACGACAGCGAACGCTGGCGCCCGTTGACCCACCAGCTATCGCTGATCAGAACACCCGACATCATCTCCGCTGCGTAGTTGGGAATGGGCATCACCTCGCCGAACTCCGGCGCATGAAAATGGATGGCGACCCCGTGGAACGGGAACGACCGGGGTACGCCGGCGGCGATGGCCTGCAACGTGGCGTACGGTACCACTTCGCCCGCTCCCGGCGAGACCGGCCCGTTGGAGAGTCGCCGCGCGCCGGGAATTCCCGGCATCGGCGCAGCCTCGGTGACGAATCGCGCCAGCTCAGGGTGTCGTTTCAGCACCCGGTCCACGCTCGAGAAGCTTACCAGCGGGCCATCGGCGAAGTTGAAACGAATAAACGGCTCCGGCAGCCCTGAGTCGAGGAAGCCCTGGTGGACGCGATCCATCATGGCGGCGAGGGGTTCTTTCCTGCTGGCGGCGAAGTTCGTGATAAGGGCAACGCGCATAGGCGGAAGTTCCTAGCCGAGTGAATGTGAAGATCAGCTAACCACATTGGAACACGGCGCGAGGCGGTTGAGGAGTCGGCAATCGTGTTCTGGTGTCGAAACCATCTGATTGGGTGCGACTTCCTTTTTAGTCCGCTGCTCGCGCCAACGAAAGAAAGAGGTGCTTTCCGCAGGATACCTCCGAAGGTTGTTTCGATTACACTGCAAAGAAACCCATGAGCACTCTCAATCACGAAGAATCAATTCGCGCTTACGTCGAGGACTACGAGTGCCTCATAGCGGGTATTGAATATTTTCTGCAGTTACATCAGCAGGTAGCTAGGGATCGCAATATAGAGGTAATTCGCCGTCATTACGATCTGAATCCCGAAGACAAACTATGCCATATCTATCGACCTGGAAGCCGTGAAATGGTGCATTGCCGCAGATCTGGGATCGATGCGATACACCGAACTGCGCTCAGACTGGTTAATGAGGCGACCAATCGTCCCGACCTAAGCTCAAAGCGAATCTCCGAGATCATTTCAGAGCGAATCCTCCAAGTAGCGTTCGATGGCGTTACGGACGACGAAGAATTTGTCAAGATTCTAAAATCTTATGTTGTTCTTTCTGAGGCTGAGCACGTTAAAGTGTCTTATCACTTCCCGTGCGTGCTTCTGCATGTTGGGCCGAATGTGCCAAACTTTGAGCCGCCTCCTCCAGACGAAATTGTCCTCGGACCTGTGAAGTTTCGGCGTTTCCCAGTTTTCTTGAATGGGATCAATAGGGAGGTCGAACTCGGAGAGAAGCATCTAGACGATAACGCATTGAAGCTTTTTGTGGAACACGGAGAAAAGCGTGGTTGGGTTGCATCAGTCCAAATTCCCAGTTGCGCTCCCGATGTATCGCGACAGAGGGCGGAGGAAATCGTTGAGACAGCCATCAATCTTCTCAAGATATTCATTGGCCTTCGCCACGGGAAATCAATGCGACTTCCCCATACAGCGCCTTCACGGAACCGCGAGACCTGTGTCCTTAGTGAGGTAGATAGCAACATTAAATGGACGTGGCAGGGTCGCAGGCTAGAAGGAGCGTTGGTTGCTGGCGATCCGATGGTGGGCGTTCCTGAAGCTCTACGGAAATTTGCCGCTCACTTGCTTACCAAGAGTTTGAGCGGCGACCGATCCGAAATGACCAACAGGCTTCTGGACGCGCTCCGGTGGTTTGGGGATGCGTCCTTTGAGGAATCAAGTGGGGTGCAGATTGTAAAGTGGATTGCGGCACTGGAGCGACTCACTACAACTGAACGCCGCGACAAAGGTATAACTCACAACTTCTGCATGCGGGTTGCACTCTTGGCGAGCAGTCTGAAGAGGGGCGACGTCGAAAGAGTATACAAGGATGCCCGCATTGCCTACCAACTACGGTCCGATGTCATGCATGGATCGCGCTCGCAAAACGACGAGCACCTTGTGATGAATGCCGGGTTTGTGCACGACCTGACACGCACGGCGATTCTTGGGTCGCTTGCGGTTCATAACCTTTTGGACGCGAGAATGGGCGACGCCCGCCTCGCGGGCATCGCAAGATTTTACGACCAATCTGCGCTTCGCTTTGAGCCCTTGTTCAAGCGACTCCAAGGCGAGTTCAGGAAGCAGTTCCCTCAGTCTACCCTTTCGCGGTAAATGTGAACCCACCGAAGACACATGCGGTCGGATGAAACTGGGGAACGAAATTTCTCGCGCGAGCGTACCCTATCAACGTGCGGAAAGTTTTCTTCAACTCCCGGGGATTGCGTGCGGGTTGGCGCCTGCTCATTTTCGTCGGCATCTTCGTCGGACTGGGATTCCTGACGGACTGGATCCTGCCAAAGATCTTCCATCTCAAGCAGCGGCCGTTCCTTGATCCTGTAGCCTTCATCTCGAATGACCTGCAGGACCTTGTCCTAGTACTGGTTGCTACCTGGATTATGGCTCGCATCGAGCGCCGCCGCTTCGCCGACTACGGCATTCCGGTGCGCAACGCCCTCGGACGCGATTATTGGGTTGGACTTGCCTGGGGGATGGCCTCCACTTCTTTGCTCATCGGTTTGATTGCAGCCTTTGGCGGCTATCGCATCCTCGGGCTGGCCATTCATGGCGGCGCGCTCTGGTACTTTCTACTCCTGTGGATCATTGCCAATCTGCTCATCGGATTTGCGGAGGAGATCCAGTTCCGCGGCTATCTGCTGGTTACACTCGCCGATGGTATTGGCTTCTGGGCGGCGGCCATTCTGCTCTCCATCGGTTTCGGCGCGCTGCACTATTTTCTGAAGCCGCACGAGCGCTGGGAAGACTTTGCCTCCACCGGACTGCTCGGCTTATTCATGTGCCTGACGCTGCGCCGCACTGGCTCGCTGGCCTTGGCCATCGGCTTTCACGCCGCCTTTGATTTCGCGAACCTCTTTCTATGGTCGGGGCAGAACGCCGGCGAATATGCCGTCGGCCACCTTCTTGAAACCCGCTGGCCAGGGCCGCAATGGCTCACCGGCGGCTTCCTCGGGCCGGAGGCGAGTTGGATGGTATTTGTGGTGATCGGGCTGATGTTTGCTGTGTTCAATCGACTTTATCGGCACAAGAAATTTCCCCGCTGAGTCCCCGGAGGCGGGATCAAGAAACCATCTCACATCGTTTTGTATCAGGGCACGGCTTCAGCCGTGCCGCAACGGGTCAGCAAAGACAAGGCCTTCAGAGACTGTGTCGCAACCCATATCGGTTTGCGGCAGTGGAAGGAATCGCACAAAATTCAGTCCCGAATGGGGCGAAAGAGCTTAGCCCAGTGCTTCAGCGCTGGGTCAGGTGGAAAATCATAGCGAGTCCCGTAGGGACGGCAGAGGTGGCGTACGAGGTGATCGACCAGTTCATGTTGCAGACGCACGTACAATCAATTCAGGCGGGAAAGGATGCGGGTGATGAAGCTAGTCTCACTGAACGTCGGACTCCCCCGAGAGGTGATGTGGCACGGAAGAAACGTGACCACCGGGATCTTCAAGCAACCGGTCCAGGGCCGCGTCGTCTTGCGCAAGCTTAACCTGGATGGTGATCGCCAAGCCGACCTCAGCGTCCACGGAGGAGAATTCAAGGCTGTTTATTGCTATCCCCTTGCCCACTACGACTGCTGGAAAACGGAGCTGCCCGACCGTGAATTGCCGCTGGGCATGTTTGGAGAAAACTTCACCACCGATGGCTTGCTGGAAGACTCAGTCCACATTGGCGACCGGTTTTCTGTCGGTTCCGCACAGGTGGTGGTGACGCAGCCTCGGCTCCCCTGCTACAAACTCGGCGTGCGATTTCAGGCTGACGATATGGTGAAGCGGTTCCTCGCCAGCGGGCGGTCGGGCTTCTACCTTGCTGTCACTCGCGAGGGGGAAGTCGGCGCCGGCGACGAGATCACGCTGCTTGCTCGCGACCCGAACGCGGTCCCGGTTTCTGCCATTACTCGGCTCTATATTGCCAAGAGATACAGCGATGACGACGTGACTTCCGTGCGGCGCGCCCTCCAGGTTGCGGTGCTGCCGGAGACTTGGAAAGCCTACTTCCAGGACCGCCTTCGCATGGCGAATGTTTGATCCCGAAGCAGGGAGTGGGATGGCCCAACTTGGGCCCGCATCGGGCTCAGCGGCTCCGGGCATACATCAGAACCAGCGAGCGTTGAGCAAATGGCATGTACACGAGAGCGGCGGTCATCCCCAGAGCCAGCCCCAAGCTTACGTGATGCACCAAAAGGAACGGTGACAGGGCCCACAGAAGATCCATACCCAGCAGTATGGGGAAGAGCTTTCTGAACTTGGAAGGAAGCTGCTGAAAATCGAACGCGACCGCCGCGAAGAAGAACAGACGGACCGGGATCATTGCCACGGCGGTCGCCACCAGCAACGCGGTGAGCGTCGTCGGCGACATCAGATGTGCGTCCGCAAAAATATCAAAAATCTCCGAAAGGTTCGCCAGCGCCCCCAGGTAAAACGCCAGGTACATTGCCTGGATCAGCAGCAGCAGAGTTCGCACTAAGATTCGGGGAGCGTGAGGCAGTTCGTGAGGCGCCGCCAGAAGTGTTCCTCGAAATGTCTGTGGCCCAACTTCGAACGGGCCTACCGGCGAGGCAGGCGTACTGTTTGCGGCCGCAACCGCATTTCCCGCCGCGGCCACCGGCGCCCCGGACACTTTCGAAACCGGCCCCGCCAGCGTCACTGGCGCTATGAAACGATAGCCTCTGCCCGACACCGTTTCCACATGCCGGGGTTGGGAGGCCAAGTCGCCCAGGGCTTCACGAAGTTTGTTGACCGCGGTGTTCAGGCCGTGGTCGAAGTCCACGAACGTGTCTTCTCCCCAAAGCCGCTGCCGCATCTCCTCGCGCGTTACCAGCTCTGCGGGCCTTTCCAGAAGCATCACCAGTATTTGAAACGGCTGCGCATGCAGCTTGATGCGGATGCCCTGTTTACGCAGCTCTCCCGTGGCCTCGTTCACCTCGAACGCTCCGAAGCGAAACACGCGGTCGGTTGTCTTCTGTGTCATGGACGCGGTTCCAGTCTAGCTGCCTTTGGCGGCCCAGAGCCAGTGGAGAGCACTCCGAAGGGTGATGTGAAGCTCGGGGGCGAGTAGAGCATTTTCACACTTCGTGTACAGGGTGGAGCACCGCTTCAGCGGTGCAGTTGAGATTCGGAAATGAGACGGCTTTACAGGCTACTGAAAAACTCTGTGGGAGGCTTTTGGTGGAAGCCCCCTGCTTTAGCAGGGGGAGCTGGACTTTAGTCCAGCGGGAAAGGAGTCGATTTTGAAATGGGCTTTAGCCCTGGGATTTCTCGATGCCCAGCGCTAAAGCGCGTGATCAAAGCCAACTTTTTCCGGAGCGCTGAAGCGCTCCTTCCCCCGCATAAATGCGGGGGCTTCCACCAAAGAAGTGCACACCATGGGTTTTGCATAGGGTTCTTCCCCACCCTGTGAACGGCGTGCTCCACCCTTCGCCGATACATCCGACTGTGGAACTCGTCGCCTCACGCGGTCCCGCCTGCTCCCATGAACTGGTTCCATCCCAGAAAGATAACTTCTTGCAATCCTCGACTGAGCAACCAGTTACACGATGACTCGCAAGTGAGAAACGTTTGAGCCGCCATGCATTGCGCCTGCCGCGCGCAGCGAGCATCCTGCGGCCACGAGGCAAATGATGCGACTGCGGATGCTGGCAATCATGCTCCTACTTGTAGCCCCCTGCCCGGCGGCCCAGTTGACCTTACCGGCCCAGCAGGCATTTGAAAACTATGCAGCCGCTTTGGAGAAACGATTGGCCCAGCAGCACGCCAGCCCTGACACCTACCTTGCAGTGTTCAACCTTGCAGGGACTGAGCGAGCTGATGCGGAGCGCCAACTGAGATCGGGTGCGATGCGAATCGAATCCGTGAATGGCGGCACACATGAAGTCAGCGGCGGACTCTTGCACCACTGGCGTGGCACAGCTTTTGTCCCCGGCGGAAAGGCAAAAGACATGCTGGCGCTGTTGCAAGATTACAACCACCTCGCCAGGTACTACGCGCCGGAAGTTGAGTCCTCCCGTGTCTTGTCGGACCACGGAGGAGTGGCGAACGTCGCCATGCGCATGAGGAAGCGGAAGGTTGTCACGGTGGTGCTGGATACGGAGTACGCCATCCAGACAGGGCTGGCCAGCGCCAACGGCTACGGCTTCTCGCGCAGCGCGCACATTTGGCAGATCGCGGAAGCGGGCACGGGGCACGAGCGCAGGCTGCCAGAGGGCAACGACGACGGTTTTCTGTGGCGCTTGAACTCTTACTGGAGCTTCGTCGAGCTGCCTGACGGGCTGCTCATTGAGTGTGAGGCAATTTCGCTGACGCGCGATGTCCCAAGTGGCTTGGCCTGGCTGATTATGCCGATCATCAGGGACATGCCGCGGGAATCGCTGAAGTTCACCTTGAGCGCTACCAGAAACGCGCTCCTATCAGCCCCGCTCCAGGGGGCACAGCAATGAACGAAGGATGCGAGGTCCATATGCGAGATGCAATGCTTGCCGACCGGAGACAGAGTGGATTTGTAAACGCGCTGCGAGTCCACAAGTCACTAACTGCGGAAGTTGAAAAGCGCGTATTAGTGTGGATGGCCGAGCGCACACCGCAAGCCATCAGCTCGGACCAATTGACCGCGTTAGGCTTTGTTGCGCAGCTCCTGGCGGGTGCAGCCTATGCGCTCGCAGCATTTGACCCGCGCGCATTGTGGCTCGTGAACTTCTTCCTGGTTCTCAACTGGCTCGGCGACAGTCTGGACGGCACGCTGGCGCGAGTCCGCAACCAGCAGCGTCCACGCTACGGCTTCTACGTGGACCACATGGCTGACACCTTCGGCGCGCTGGCGCTGATGGCAGGACTCGCCTGCTCCGGCTACGTGCACTGGCAGATATCGGCCGGAATGCTGACGTGCTTCTACGTGCTCTCCATCGAGAGCTACCTTGCGACCTATACCATGGGGCACTTCCATCTTTCGCACGGCATCTTTGGTCCCACCGAGATTCGCATCCTGCTGGCGGTGGGAAACGTTGTGCTGCTCGTGCATCCCTATGCGCACATCGCGGGCCGGCGCTTCCTGCTGTTCGACATCGGAGGCGCTGTGGCCATTGCCGGAATGGCATTCATGGCCGTAGCCGCCGCAATTCAGCACACGGTCGTACTTTACTGGGAGGAAGAGCTGCCATGACCCGCGCCGGGCAACTGCTGGCGCGGCTCGGCAAGTTCAACCTGGTGGGCTTGCTGGGCGCGGCATTGCAGTTGCTTTTGCTTTACGTGTTAACCAAGTGCTTCCACATGTCTGCGGTTGCCGCTACGCCGGCGGCAGTGGAGATCGTGGTGTTGCACAACTTTGCCTGGCACGAGCGGTTCACATGGCGCGATCGTCCGCTCAACAGCATCCGGCAACGGACGGCCCGGCTCTGGCGATTTCACGCCGGCAACGGTCTCACCTCGCTGCTCGGCAATACGGCGCTGGCCTACTGTCTCGTGGAACGGCTTAAGGCTCCAGTACTGCCGTCGGCCATCGGAGCCATCGTCGTCTGCTCGCTACTCAATTTCTTCATTGCGGATCGGTGGGTGTACACGGCTGGAGTCAAGCCGCTTTCAGATCACGACAGACGGTTTCATTTATTACCGTCGCGGAGTAGAAGATGTGTTCGCTGGACAGGCCGGCTTCGCGCAGATGATAAAGCCGTATGGCGATTACGGACAGCACGATGCTGCTGGACGCTACTCGCCGTCTCCGATGATAGAGACCATAGTCAAGATACGCGATGATCGCCCTGACCCGCGCCACATCTCCACCAGCTATGTCGAGCGGCAGGACCTCACGATTCGCATGGCAATTCGCCGGTTTACGCGCCTGACGAACGCTTTCTCAAAGAAGCTGGATAATCACAAAGCTGCGTGCGCTCTGCACTTCGCCTATTACAATTTTTGCCGTATACACAAGTCATTGCGAGTGACACCGGCGATGGAAGCCGGACTGACCGATCACATATGGAGTGTTCGGGAGTTGCTTTCGTAATGGGTGCTTTGATGGGCGCACTAAGATTTAAGCAGCGAATCATGCGCACGGTGCACCAATACCCTCTGGTACATTGCTATCTGGCGTGTGGGCACATGATCACGGTTGATTCGGGAGACATCAATAAATCGCCGTCCCCCTCGGCGATAGAATGCTGGGCGTGTAAAGAGGAAAGCAAGAAAGCGAACGAAAAGGGATTTCCGCTAGGAAGATAGCCCAACAGGAGTGCAGCAACGCAAGTTTAGGACACTACCCACCATCGCGCTTAGCGCGTTGGATATCAAGACGACCATCGCGGTGAATCGCCAACGCGGAATTGATCTCAAGTTTCCCAAAACCCGCAGCGAAGTTTATGTAACCTTCTGACGCCCCATAGGTTGAGGCGTATGGCTGGAGTGTCGTCTTTGGGGTTGCCGTCACCTGCCTCTTCTGCAGCTTCGTCGCCAGGATTCGTTGTGAGATCGCCTGATTACAACAGTCATCACAGACGACTACCGCAACGGTCTGGTAAGTTCAGCAGAATGAGGAATAATGGTCGGGTGAAACAATGCCTTGGACGGGCTACAAGCAACGGATGAGACATCAGTTACTGCCCCGAGGCGGCGTCGATAACGGCCTTTTGCGCGCGGGCGAGGGCCACAAGATTGTTCACGTTGTCCGACGTCGCATCGAAGCCGGCCAGAGTCACGCCGAAGACAAAAACACCGTCCAGTGCACCCAGGCCGACATGTGTCTCGGTGCCCTGGGTCACGGTGCCGGCGAAGGACTGCTGACCGATAGCTGGAATCGAGATTGGAGTGAATCCGGTGACCTGCTCACTCTTCATGAGGGCTGTGTTATACGCTGAGGCGGCGTCAGAGGCGGTGGCGTAACGATCAACACTGATGGTCACCTTCTGTGTATTGGCGCTATCGATGAAGAACACAGCCCTTGTGGCCTTTGGATTGCCTTGGGCAGTTGAGTCCTCCCCGGTACTGTCCTGCTGCGTGATCGAACCAAAGTACTGACTCACGACGCTCAGATGAACGACGTAGCGGCTCGGTAACAAAGAGTCTGATCCACCACATCCCGCGACCATCATGATCATGCCGAATACCAGAGCCGGGAATGCTGTCGCGAGGGTATCCGTCAGGCAAATTTTCATACATACCCTCGTCTGCCGCTGGCCTCTTATCATCTATGGACAGGTGACCCAGCGTAGCTTACCACGTCACCGCTAACCTGAGATCGCTGACATCAACACGAGAGATCAGATAGGCTTCTTCTCGCGTCGCTCAGCTAAGCGCAGACGAAGCGATCCGTGTGCTGCTAAAAAAGAGCACGCCGCCGAGCATGCCGGCTGGGCAAATTCGGACTCGAACTGAGCAAACGTGGCGCCGAGGTCAGGGACAAGTACAACGCCGACCTACGGGAGCTCCAACTACCACATTCGGGCGATAACTTATGTAAAATCGCCATATCACAAGCAATCCGCGCCGAGATTCGGGTTCCGGGATTGCTTACGAAATCGCCTGTAGCTGTTGAAAAAGTCGGTTTCCCTGAAAAGCGCACCAAAATGGGTGACCAGAAATGTATAGGCGACCAGAGAAAATCGTTTATAGAGCATCCTAGCGCGACGATTTTTTAGCGCGATCTCCGCGAGCGAGTTTTTCAACAGCTACGCCCGTTATCGCCAACGACGCTGTACCCAACGGGGCGGTGACGATCAGCAGAGGCGGATCGATATATAATCTCTCGCCCAGGAGACCCCAAGCGGAATCCAGACAAAAAAGGAGAAAGTGCAATGTCAAACCATTTCACCGGACTCAGTCTCGGCCCCCCGATGGGCGATCAACGACTCGACCTCTGCGACCTCTACGCATTCCAGTCACCCGCTGACCCCAACAAAACCGTGATCATCCTCAACGCGAATCCTAATGCAGATGCTCTTCACCCCGACGCAATCTATCGCCTCAACATCGATAACGACGGCGATTACCTGAACGACCTTGCGTTCAGCTATGTGTTCTCCAAGCCGCAGAACGGCAGGCAGACCGCTAACGTTTTCGTGGCCAAGGGCCAGGAGTCGCGCTCGGCCGAAGCGGTCGGGACCAAGATCATCGCCGACGGCGAGGTGTCCTTCGGCGCTCAGCCGAATATCATCAACTCCGGCCCGTACACTTTTTTCGCCGGCAGCCGCAGCGACGCCTTCTTCTTCGACTTCGACGGAATCAAGAGCCTGTTCGATACCCGGGGCAAACGGAACTTTACCGAGCCTCATCTGGCCGGCAAGTCTCCCTGGACCGGCGTGGATTCCAATACCGAAGCCAACGTGTTTTCGACGGTGATCGAGCTGCCGACCAGCGAACTCAATCCCAAGCCCGAGATTCATATTTGGGGGCGGTGCAGTGTAAGACGCGACGGCAAGTTGCTGCACGTCGACCGTGCGGGCCATCCCAGCGTCAGCAGCTTCTTCAACACCGATGACACCAAGGAGGAGTACAACGCGAGCGAGCCCGTCAACGACCGCAAGCGATGGCTCGAGCTGTTCGTGCATCTGCTGGGGCATACCGGCAATTACACGCGCGAGGAAGCGATTGCCGCGATCGACACGGAACGGACACTTCCCGACGTGCTGAGTTTCGATCCGTCGAAGCCCGCAAAGTATCCCAATGGCCGGACCTTCGCGGAAGACGTGATCGATTACCGTCTCGCCTTCCTGACGAAAAATGAGTGTCCGCCCACCGGCCTCAAACCTCACACCGACATCCTGAAGGAGTTTCCCTACATTGGCACGCCCCACGTGAAACGTGCCGCAGCATAAAACCGGTACTGGTGCGGATGACACGGAAAACCGCGAAGTGTGGTCAGCACGGCTCGATATTAGGTTCGAGCCGTGCTGACATGTCCCCAGCAACGACGGTGGCGTTCCGCGTTTCGGGATTACTTGCGATAACGCCTGTAGGTGTTGAAAAACTCGCTCGCGGAGATCGCGCTAAAAAAACGGCGCGCTAGGAAGCCCTATAAACGATTTTCTCCGATCGGGTATACATTTCTGGTCACCCATTTCGGGTCGATTTTCAGAAAAACGGACTTTTCAACAGCTACGCCTGATTACAACAGCCATCACCATCGGTGGAGCGTAACATGTTGTGCATGAACAGAGCCGTTGCAGTCGCTGCGTTGATATGGTGGGGTATTGCTGCCTTTGGACAGTCAGGAACGCTGCAGCTGTACACGAACCCCAATCTTGGGTTCGAGTTGTCTTATCCTGCCACATACAAGCTCTCAGACTTGCCCTGCTACGTCGCGCAGTGGGCTGCCTCCCATGGGTATCAGTCCTTACTTTACGTCCGTGAAGGCGAATCACAGGATGCAGGAAGTATTCACCTCACCGTGGACAGGCGACGGTTCAGTTTGGATAACCTAAGAAAACTGCATAGCCGTGCAGATGAACAACCCACGATGGTCAAAGTCGGGGGAAACACCTTTTACTACTATGGGCGGGGCGGCGGCGGAGTTGCATATCCCGACGAATACTTTTACCACCTCGACGGAAACATTCTCGAAATCAGCTTTGACGGGCCATATCCGCCACACGACAATTCGCCAACAGCCAAGACAAAAGAAATGGAGAAAAAAGTTCTCGAAAGTTTCCGTCGTGTCGAAGGCCAACGGAACTGAATAGCTGCCGCTACATCCCCACATCGCAAGTAACCTCTGCTGGCATCACGATCGCTTGTGATACGGTCTGTTTTCATCGTCTATTCGTCGGAAGCCCCAAATCCTGTTTGCCCGCCATCAGACCGAAATCGAGCGCGGTGATGCGCCCATCCCAACGGCAGGGCGGAATTTCAAGGTGATCTTAGCGCTCCAGACTATAATTCGCCCATGTCATTGACCTCGGGCACGAAACTGGGACCTTACGAAATCCAATCGCCGCTGGGCGCCGGCGGCATGGGCGAGGTGTACCGTGCTCGCGATACGCGCCTGGAGCGAACCGTCGCCATCAAGATACTTCCGGAGTCCCTCTCTTCCGATCGTGAACGTCTGGAGCGCTTCCAGGAGGAAGCACGCATTCTCAGCACCCTGAATCATCCCAACTTGATGGCGATCTACGACGTGGGATCGCAGGACGGGCTGCACTTCCTGGTTTCGGAGTTTTTCGAAGGTCAGACGCTGCGCGAGCGGCTGGCGGCTGGTCCTCTACCGCAGCGAAAGGCGATCGAATACGGCTTGCAAATCGCCAAAGGGCTGGCGGCCGCGCACGAGAAAGGCATTGTTCATCGGGACCTCAAACCGGAAAACATATTCGTCTTGCGCGATGAGCGGGTAAAGATTCTCGACTTCGGATTGGCCAAGCAGACAGCGACGGCGGCGGCCGCCGATGGGACCATGACCAGCGCGGACCGGACCTTGCCGGGCACGGTACTCGGTACGGCCGGTTACATGTCTCCCGAACAAGTGCGCGGCGAAGCCGCCGATTATCGTTCTGACATTTTCAGCTTCGGCACCATCCTCTACGAGATGCTGGCCGGACAGCGGGCTTTCGGCGGCGACTCCAGCGTCGAGGTCATGAATTCGATTCTCAAGCAGGAACCGCCGGAGCTTGCTGAGAGCGGCCTGAACGTATCGCTCGGGTTGCAAAGGATCGTGCAACGCTGCCTGGAAAAGAGGCCCGACGCGCGTTTTCAATCGGCCAGCGATCTGGCTTTCGCGCTCGATTCGCTGAGCAGCACCGGTACCTCAAGCGCTGGGTTGCGCGCGTTGAAGGACACCAAGAAGACACGGTCGCGAATCCTGCTGGCAGCATCGCTGCTGGCGGCGTTGGCGATCGGTGTGATCGCAACTTGGCTGCTGCGTCCAGCGGCCGGCCATCCTGCATTCACCCAGATCACCTTCCGCTCCACCTTCCTCCGCCATGCGCGGTTCGCTCCCGATGGACGCACCGTGGTGTACGACTCCACCACCGACGGCAAGCCGACCGAGCTTTTTTCGACGCGCACGGATACGGCCGAGGCGCAATCGCTCAATCTCCCTGCCAGCATCTTGAGTGTTTCCTCCACCGGAGAATTGGCGGTCTCGCTCGACACTCTGTTTGATCCGCCATTCACTCCTACGGGACGGCTGGCCCGCGTGCCCCTGGGCGGGGGCTCCACGCGCGAGATGCTGGACGGTGTGACCGACGCCGACTGGGCGCCCGACGGCTCCGCGCTGGCCGTCAGCCGCAAAGTCGGCCGCCATTTCCGGCTCGAGTTCCCGCCCGGCAGGTTGCTGTACGAAACCGATGGCTACATCAGTGATCTGCGTTTTTCGCCCGCGGGTGACAAGATCGCGTTTGTCGACCATGCCATCCTGGGAGACGATCGCGGCGTCGTTAATGTCGTTGACCGCTCCGGAAATCGCAAAGGGTTGACCCGGGAGTTCAGTACCGCGCAAGGGCTGGCGTGGCCGCCCAACGGCAACGAGATCTGGTTCACCGCCGGAGTCAACACCGAGCCCAGCTCTCTGCGTGCCGTCGATCTGCATGGCAAGGAGCGTGTGCTGCTTTCCTCGCCGGTACGGCTGCACTTGCAAGACATCTCCAAAGATCAGAACGTCCTGTTGACGGTGGAGGAAGATCGCGACCAGCAGGTGCTCTCGGATATCGCAACCGGCAAGATACGCGATGTCAGCTCTTTCCCCTACCAGATCACGGAGGCGCTTTCGCGCGATGGGCGAATGTTGCTGCTGAACACCTACATCACCGGCGCGAATTCCGACTACAACCTCTACACCCAGCGCACCGATGGTTCATCTCCCGCCATGATTGGCCAAGGCGCCGGACTGGGCCTCTCCTTCGATGGCAAATGGGCGGTTGCCCTGAATCCCCTCAATCTGCAACAGCTGAGAATCATTCCCACCGGCGTCGGTGAGGCCCGCACCCTCAACGCCCCGCCCGGCCTGAGGTACATTGGCGCCACTTGGATGCCCGACGGTAAGCATGTGCTGGTAGTGGCGGCCGCCCCAGGGCATGCCCCGGCTACTTATCTTCAGGACGTGGCGACCGGGACGGTGCGGCAGGTTACCAGCGAGGGCAAGTACCTCGTGACCAGCGATCAGCAGGTTAGCAGTGTCTCGCCCGACGGCAAATACTGCATCATCACCGATGGCGAAGACCACTACTGGGTGCAGCCCATCGACGGAGGAGAGTCACGCGAAATCAAGGGACTCTTGGAAGGCGACCTGCCTCGGGATTGGCATAACGATTCGCAAAACATATTCGTCGAACGCCCCGCCGGGACTGACAGCGTGGACGTTTATGACCTCAACCTCACCACTGGCCAGCGCAAACTCTGGACGCAGTTCTCCCCTTCGGACAAAGGCGCGATCTTGTCCTTGCGCCACCCGGTAATCACACCCGACGGCGCACACGCGCTCTACGTCGTGCAGCGCATCTATTCGACGCTGTTCGTCGCTACCGGCATTCAGTAAGCTTCTGTATTAGCGAAGGGTTGTTGCCCGAAATTCAGTCGGAATCGACTGCGGTGATGCGCCATCAGCGCGCTGGGCCGCCGCAGCGCCCCGTTTCGGATTGGTTGTGTAGTGGCCTTCCATGAGAAGGCCGGTCGGAGTCAAGTTCTGTTTTGCCTTCCTAGATTCCACCTTCCTTTCTTAGCGGCGGGTTTTTCAGAGCGGCCCGGAGCCGTCAAGGGCGCGTTCTGTGCGG
>Ga0187880_1000231_pt1 | contig 48118 bp, 29 predicted proteins | sample June2016WEW_19_4_FD_132998 | JGI IMG/M metagenome (GOLD analysis project Ga0187880, IMG submission 132998) | Peatland microbial communities from SPRUCE experiment site at the Marcell Experimental Forest, Minnesota, USA - June2016WEW_19_40 | ecosystem: Environmental > Terrestrial > Soil >... | reverse complement strand
GTCCGCGCTCGGTGCAAAGCTGACGCTCGTCATGCCGGTGAACCACGAGTCGGACAGCGTGGAACAAATCCAGCGGCTTACGGACGAGTTCGGAGACAAGTGCGGCTACGTTGTCGTCCGCAACGCGGCGCACAGCGACAGTTTCACGATCTTTGAAACGTGTGAGGTTCGCGCGCTGCTCAAAGACAAGCTCGGCGCACGGGAAATCGGCATGAGCCGGATGCAGGACTGGCTGGTTGAGGCGCTTAACACCGAGAATCTGACCATTACAGCGGCGGCAAAACATCCCGCGTTCAGCCTGCTTGACCGGCAACGACTCCAAACGTGGCAGCGCAGGTTTTACGCTGAAGTCGAATCTGCCGTCAACCTGCTACTGCCTTCAAAGTGATGTCCAAGCCCACCACACAGCCGCCGGACTTCGACGAGAAATTCACCAAGGCCGTTGCCGAGTGGCGCGATAAACATCGGCTGCGAGAAGACGACGCGGTGATATTGCTTGTCGAATTGTTCCGAATCCACCAGCAGCATTGGGATCAGATTCGTCGCCGGGAAATTCCCGCGTTTTCCGAATTTCGGGCGGACATTGGCAAGCTGGCTGACGCCGCGCGGACATTTCAGTTCCAATCATCGGCCTTGTTGGAGGCGATTCGGGACCAGCCGATGGGCAACCGTTCGGTTCGGATAACCCGCACCGCCGCAATTTTTGCCGCGCTTGCCTGTCTTCTGGGCGGCTATCTCATTGGAAGGGCGTGGCGATGAAACTTCACCTCATTCCGTTCGACCCGGTAATTCTGCCGCCAGACATCATGCTCGCGTTACGGCATCCGCAATACTTCTTCGCGGCTGGCGGAATTCTTCTGGCCCTCATTGCAGTTTGGCTCTTGTTCGTTCCTCGCGATCCCAATGGCTGCGTCGCCCGACTCGGCGGTCTGAAGTGGAAACGCAATCAATTCTGTCGCGGCTGGCTTATCACGGGCGATACCGGTTCTGGCAAAACCAGCTCGGGCATCAACCAACTGGCGCATCAAGTTTTTCAAAACGAACCGACATGGGGTGGGTTGTGCGTTGACGAAAAAGGCGTGTATTGGGAAACGCTTGCGGCAATGGCGCGTCACTACGACCGCGAACACGATTTGATTCATCTGCAAATCCGTTCCAGCGTCACCAATGCGCAGTGGACGCCGCCCAACCACTACAACCTGACCGGGGACCGCAGTATTCCATTTTCCACCTACGCCAAGTTCATCGTGGACACCGCGACGAGTCTTGGCCAGGGCGGGGATAAAGGCTTTTTCAAGAGCCAGGCTCAGACCCATATAGCGCACGCGCTCGAAATGCTCTATGAATTGAGCCGGCCCGTGACATTGCTCGATGCGTATGAATTGTTATCCAATGGCGACCTGCTCGAAGAAGAAATGGAAAATCTCGCAAATCTTCTTGAAACGCCGCGCCGGGCCGCGATTCACGCACACTTTTTAGACCGTTTTCTTACCCAGCCTGCCGAGCAATTTGGCGGTGTCCGAGAAACCATTGGCAACTACCTGCAATACTTCCTGACCCCGGAAGTCGCCGAGGTATTTTGCACCGGCGAAAGCACCTTCAACTTTTCGGCGATTGACCAGGGCAAAATCATCCTCACGACGATGCCGCAGAAGTTTCAGACCGAACGGCGTTATGTGAACACATTTCTGAAGCTGCTTTTTTACAATCACGCCTTGCGCCGCTTCGACAAAACCAAGGTGGACCGAGTGAAGGACAATTTGCTCATCCTCTGGGCCGACGAGGCGCAGCGGTTCATGACGGCCAGTGAGGACGGAACGAGCGATTACAATTGCGTGGATGTGATCCGGGAGGCCGGCGCCACCGTCGTTGCCGCCGCGCAAAGCACGACTTCGCTTATTCCGCCGCTTGGCAACGATAAATCAAAAGTCCTGACGTTGAACCTTCGCAACCGGATGATTTTCCGCTCCGCCGACGAAGCCGATGCCGTTCAAGCCGCCGATTTCATCGGCAAAAAGCGGGTGGTAAAACGCTCATGGGGTTACAGCGCGGGAAAACGCAACGTGAATTACAACGAAACCGAGGAACACAAAATCAAGCCGCACAAGCTCCGTAATCTCCGCGACCACGAGTGCGTCCTTGTCCACTGCGAACGCGGTTTTCGCCGCGTGACGCTCCCACCGCTCGAATCAGACGGAGTGATTTCAAAATGGTTTTCGCGGTGGAAACGGCTTTTCTAAACACCGCATCACATTCGTATGACGATGTCGTAAAGCTTCTTTAGTTTCTGCTCGCCGAGTTCCTTGAGCGAGGCAATCGGTTCTTTGAGCGCCAACCGCCGAAAAGCCAAATCATAAACTTCTTGCTTCTCCAGTCCGAGCCGACCAGCTTTTGACCAAATTGATTTGAAGAGTTGCTGACGCCACTCATCCGGGGCTTTGCGCCTGATTTTGGAGCGTTGCTGCGGCACTTGCTGGCGAAGCCACTGAATCGCATCTTCACCGGATTCGACAGGTATCAGTTTATACGAAGTCACCCGGTAGCGGCGATAGAGGCGCGAGAACCATCCTGAGTGGGAATCTGAACGACCAGCCAGCACATCAATTTCTGCGAGAAAATCAACCAGCCGCTTGATTTCAAACGCCGTGGCTTCGTCAATGTGCCGGTGGTCCGGTTGGACAATGTTCTTTTGAAGAACCTTCTTGTTTTCAACGTAATCGCCGGCCACTTGGGTGTTGTTGTCGCCAACAATCGTTTGTCGAATCGAGCCGGAAGATTCCGCGTCTGGCGCAACCGCCACCCGCTTTGATTTTCTGCGTGGCGACGATGAGATTGCACGTTTTCCAGAAAGCGATGCCTGGATTTCAGAGAGGAACTTCTTCTGTGCTTCGGCGTGACTTAACCCGACGAGATCAATATAAACGATAGATGCGAGCAATCCGGGCGGTTTGCAGTCCCGCACTCGCACCGTTATGAGTGTGCGGTTCTCGCCAGTGGGGTCTTTGGCAAAAGCCGCCGACCATTCTGCTTCGGGGAACTTCGCTCCAAGATAATCGGGCGAAAGCACGGCCAGAGTGCGCTTTCCTTGCTGCACCGCTTTGTGCATTTCCGACACGAAATTTGAACCAGCAACGAAATCCTGCGCCTGCAAGATTGTGCTGAAACCCGCCCGATCCAACCAGTCACCGATTCCCATTGCCCAATGGGCATCCGCCTTGTTGTAGCTGATGAAGAAATCGGCCTGCTCCATATCCGCCTCTCAAGTAACAGCGTAGCGGGAAGCCAGCCCTGCCAGTGTCATGTTCCCCGTAATCGCATCATGCGGAATGAGCAAGTATTGCCAGGATTTTCCACCGTGCTGCCTTGAGTGTTCCGTTGCGTGCTTGCACCATTCGAGCGCGGCGGCTTTTTTGGCGATGACTTCCGGGTTCTCCATTTGATCGGCGCGCTTGGGTTCACAGAGAAACAACCCCGTCTCGCTTTCGACCACAAAATCCGGTTCGTAGGCTTGGTCTTTGTGGTAGTAAATTTGAAACTGCCCTCGCGCTGGCTTAAACCACTTCAACACGTCATTGTCATCTTCCAAAATCACCGCAAAGCGGCGCTCTGAATCCACATCGAATTTTTGGATTTCGTAAAGGCATTTGCCGAAGCCGCCAAACAGATATTTTCTGATGTTGGCCGGGTCCGATACCGTTTGCCGGAATGGGCGAACTTCGTCCGCTGCACTCGCCGTGTAAGCGTTGGTTTTCAATGTGGAAAACCCCTTGCTGACCGTGACGTGATAGCCTGTTGATTTTTCCCACCGATGCGACTGCATTTGCGCGTGAATCGTTTCTGCCAACCGGCGTTGGTGATATTGCAGGACGTTCAAAGTGTCCTCCTCTGATAGATAACTCCGCAGATGCTTCACCAATTGTCCGGCTAGGTTGTAAAGCAAATCGGCGTGCTCGTCATAGCAAATATCGTCGAAGTCAATCAGCGCCCGCACGACGTAATCTTCCGGGCGATTTTCCTGTGCTCCGCCGCTGACATTTTTCAGGAATTCCTGCTTCGCCGTCCGCAAATGTTGAATCAGCAATTCCCGGCTCACCGGCTGTAGATGCACGGAAGAACAATCGAGCGTGAACGGGTCGAAACCGCTCGTGACTTCGCCTGTGGGCGCGACCACGATTTTGGGAATATCAATCGTCTGCTCTACGACGAGCTTCGTCGTTTTCGCCACAATCGCTGCGATGTCTGGCTTCTCGATAATGCCGGTCAATTCCGTTTGCGCGGGCGGCACATAAGCCGTTTCGACTTCACGGAGGATTAAATCCTGCACTTCCTTTTTTTGCAGGTAATTTGCCTGCGGCAAATTCTCATGCTGCTGAATGACCTTCACCGCGATTTCCGCGATTTTGCGTTCTTGTTCCGTGGCGAATAACGGAGGCGATGGTTTCTCTCCGGCGGCAGCGGACGTTGCGGAAGGCTGTCCCGAAATTTTGGATAAAATCGTTGGTTGCGCGACAACCGTTTTCATCGGTTGCAAATCATTCGCGGGGTCGAGAATGACTTGCGTGAGATGCACCGGCGAATCCGGCTTGTTCGCTTCATCCACGATTTCCTGAAACTTGTCGTGCGCCACGATATTCAGTCGGTCCACCGCCGTGACACCAGTGCGCACGCCATAAGGCAGACGCAATCCGCGCCCGATGGATTGTTCAATGAGAATGCGGGCATTGGCCGCGCGCAACGGGACAATGGTGTAAAGATTGTTCACGTCCCAGCCCTCCTTGAGCATGTTGACGTGAATCACGATTTCCGTTGGTTCGTCCAGATGCTCGACCTTCAGCAGCCGCTCAATCATTTCATCTTCCTTCGCTCCCGTCTGGCTCGAATCCACCTGAATGACGCGATCCTTGTAGCGGCCCTCGAAAAATTTCTCGGACTGAATCAAATCCAGTAGTTCCTTCGCGTGCGTTATGTCGCGGGCGATGACCAGCACGAATGGCTTCACCCGTCGTGTCTCCTTCTGCCGCGAATAAGTTTCCAACTCGACTTTCGTTACTTCATGCAAACGAATGCCGTCCTCCAATTTGAGCCGCTCCAATTGTTGCGGGGTGAACTGGCGCGGATCAAAATTACGCTGAGTCACCACTGCCGGTTCTTTGACAAATCCGTCAGCCATTGCCCGCGCCAGAGGATAGTCATAAACCACGTTCTTAAATGGAGTCGCGCCCCTGCCAGTTTCAATGAACGGCGTCGCCGTTAATTCCAGTCCCATCAGCGGCTTCAATTCGTTAATCGCGCGGACACCTGCTGACGCGCGATAACGATGCGATTCGTCCATCAGCATTACGAGGTCGGGCAGACCCGCGAGATAATCGAAATAACTTTGCCCGATGTATTCTGAGAGCCGCTTGATGCGTGGGGAGTTGCCACCGCGCACTTCAGAATTGATTTTCGAGATGTTGAAAATGTTGATGCGGACGCGGGTGAATTCGGCAAACCCGCCGGCACGCTGGTCGTAATTGTCACCGGTGATTATTTCCGGCGTGTCCGTCGCAAACTCCGCAATCCCTTTGAAAACATATTTCGGCGTGTTCGGGGTGAAATCCGCAATCAACTTGTTGTAAATCGTCAAGTTCGGCGCCAGGACGAAAAAATTGTTGATGCCCTTGGCCAGATGCAAATAGCTGACGAACGCGCCCATCAAGCGCGTCTTGCCCACGCCTGTTGCCAGTGCAAAACAAATGGATGGAAAGTCGCGCTCAAAATCCGTCACTTTTGGAAACTCTGCTGTGATGGCCGAAAGCGCCACCGATACGTCCGTATTTTTGGCAGGCGGGACAATTTCCGTAAGGCGGTCGAGGATTTCCAACGACTCGCGCTGCGGCGCGCGCAGGCTCATGCGGCCGGCGATGGCATTGACTTGGTGATTCATCGTGCGACCTCCTCGGCGAAAAGAGCCTGCTGTCCCGGCTTGGGCGGCGCTTTCGGCAGATTCTCAACCTGCAAGCTGTAATCGTCATGACCCCACTCGCATTTCGCCAGCACCGCTTTGGGAATCTTTTTAATTTCCAAATTCGGGAAATGCTCCGGTTTGCCTCGAAATGAGCCGCAGCAAATCAGCAGCGAACGGTTCGCACCGACTTCATCGTTCAACTGCGTTAATTGCTCGCGCGTCAAATGCTGCGTGGTGATGTAGATGAAGCTTTTTTCCGATGAATTTCCGTGTTGCCAATAAAGCGTGTCGCTCGGCGCATAAACATAGCCCTCCAATTTGCACACCGCTTCGGCCAGCATGTCGGGATTGAATTCCTTGTTGATGACAAGATTGCCCCACTTGTCCGTTTTCAAAAGCGACGGCGCGATTTTGTAATAACGAAAACCGCCGCCGCCTTTCCACTTTGCGGCTTCGGTGATGCCACCATTGTCATTTCCATCTATGACTTTTTGCAGACGCGGAATGATGTGTGTATGGCAAGTTTCTTCCAATTCAACCATAATCCACTGTCGCCCCATTTTGTGCGCTACCGCGCCGGTTGTTCCTGAGCCAGCGAATGAGTCCAAAACCCAATCACCCGGATTTGACGCGATGTGAATTACTCTTTCAAGCAACTGTTCAGGTTTGGGGTTATCAAAAACTGCCGCTTCTGGCAGAAGCTCGTTTAGCCCCTTCTTTGCTTCGTCATTTGTCCCGACTTCGTTCGCAGGCCAAATTGTTTCCGGCGTCAGTCCTTGATCCGATGATTCTTTCAAGAATTTTTTGATTCTCGGCGCATTATCCCCATCTGCACCGAACCAGATATTCCCCGCAGCGATTTCTTCGTCCATTCGCTCTTTCGTATAAAGCCAGCAGCGTCCTTTTGGCGGGTCAACCAATCGTCCTGACGGCAACCGCAATTTGTAGAATTGCGAAGGTGTGGCATGACCGGCTTGCGCGTTCGCCGAAACCGATTGCCAAGGCCCGCGAGGATCATTGTCAGGGTTTTTGTAACGGGAAAGAACTTCATCACTCAAACCTACCGGATTCCGAACAGCTTCAAAGGCCGGTTTGTCTTTTGCAAAGACCAGAACGTAATCATGGTTGAAAGAGAACACTCGCCGATTTTCTCTTGATTTTCTTTTCTCCCAAATCATTGCGGCAACAAAATTCGCACGTCCAAAAACTTCATCGCAGAGAACTTTCAAATAATGCGCTTCGTTGTCATCAATGGAAACCCAAAGGGAACCGTCTTGAGTCAGGAGGGCGCGAAGAATTTCAAGTCGGTCACGCATCAACGAAAGCCAAAGCGAATGCTCAACACCGTCGTCGTAATGCTCGAACGCGCTGCCAGTGTTGTAAGGCGGGTCAATGTAGATGCACTTGATTTTGCCGGTGAATTCCTGTTCCAGCGCCTTGAGCGCGAGCAAATTGTCGCCAAAAATCAATTTATTATCAAACAAATCGCCGTCGCTGACACGATGCAGCGCATGATACGATTTCGCCGGGTCTTCCAGCAAAATGCGCGGCTCCAGCTTGGGCCGGTTTTCCTTCCCAATCCACGTCAGTTCCAGTTTTTGTTTGCGCGACACGCTCATGTTGTAGCGGAAGGCGGCGGGGTTGGCGAGACTGCCGTTGTTGTCGGCGTTGCCAGCACTGGGGTTGCTACTGGTGCTGCTGCTGTTGGTTTTGGCGGCAGTGGCGGAGGCGAAGCCGGAATCGGCGCAACTGCCGCTGCCGGATTCGCGGCCGGAACCGCCACCGCAGGCGGGGGAGCAAGCTTCGCCATAACCTTGTTTTTGAGGTTTGTGCAGTCCGTGATGTTTTTGAAAACGTTGTAAAACTCTTTGTAGGGGAACATCGAGACTCCTTCGTTGCAGACCGTTTCTGCAACGAGATCAATCGTCTGTGATAATTCGGTCATCTGTTCCGGCGTCAATTCCAGTTCGCTTTTGTGAGCAAGCCCGGATTTTATGAACACGATATGCAGGATGAGATATTTCGCATGTTTGTAACATTTGTATCGCTCGGGTTTTGTTTCCGCCCTGTATCGAGAATCAACAACCGCGAAAACGCGCCGTGCTATTTGCACCCCTCGCCACATTGTCCGCGCTGAAAGCCCGCTATTGAACAAACGGCGATAATTGGATTTCTCCTTGTTTTCGAGGTCCCAAAAATCACCCATGTCTCGCTTCAGGGGAACCACGTTGGAAACAGGACCGAGGCAAGCCAGTGCCACCGTTGCCTCTTCAACAAAAAAGTTCTTGTTGTCGCGCTCGATTGACTCGTCGTCCTTTTTGAAGTGATAGTTTATCCCTGACAATTCGAGTGCGCGCCGGAGCCGTTCTTGTTCGGGATCAAGCGCAACGAAATCCACTCTCTCCACACGATTTTGGAAATTTGTCGAACGCGTGATTTGGTCGCCTAAACCCTCTCGCCCTTCTTCCAAGGAAATGATCTTAATGAACACGAGCGGGTCTGAAGCGGGGGCGGCTTTGCCAAATTGATTGGCAATTGTGCCAACAGTTTGCGCTCCATTCACGATAGACAAATCTTCGATTTTGAATTGACCCGCACTCCGGTTGTCACGGGAGACCGGCAAAATATCGAGCTTCCGGCAAACCGCCGTCACGCCATTGTTAAGGTAAAAAAAGTCGGCTGGAGATTTTGCTATGGTTTCCGCGATTCGTTCATTTACGACCGTAAGCCCGCGAAAATTTCGGATGTTTCGCTCAACCAACTTTTCCTGATGGGTCGCGTATAGTTCCGCAAGTTTGGACGCAGCAATCTGGCCGTAACAAGACTTATATGGGGTATTGACCATTCCCCATTGCTGAAGTGTCAGCGTGACATTGATAGGACTTCGCGCAAAAGTTTCTGTGATTTCCTCGTGGATCAGCCCGAGATTGCAGTGCTCGAACATGAGGAAGTCGGTGTTATCAACTGTGTTAAATTGCCGCTTGAGGTCCTCAAACAAAGTCACCCGGTCGTCGGCGAAATCCATGCCTGTATCAATCAGGACAAGATTAACCTTCAACTGAGCGTCAGCCAAAGCCTGCTCTATTTCCAGCTTCCGCCCTTGAAAATGTTCGTTGAAACGTTCCAAGTCCATTTTTAACAGCGAGCGAACGCCTCCAGGAAATAGCGAAACATCCTTCAAATCCGGTTGACCGCTACCATCCTGAATAAATTTGGATTGAACACACCAAAGAATGTGCGTTTTCGAATCGAAGTAAAACGCATCAATTCCGTTGTCGGCTTCGCCGTCAGTGACGGAAGCCGCTGCGCCGTCCGAAGTGACCTTTGCGTAGATTTGGAGTGCGAACGCAGCGAGCGCCTTTGAGAGAAAATTTACCACCTTGTCGCGGCTCGTAAGCGTAGTTACATCAGGCAAAACACCCTTTGCAGAGAAAGTCCGAACCAAGAACGCCTCGACGTGGTCAATTTCCAATGGTTTCATGTCTATTACGATAGAACGCTGTCAGTTCAACAAAAGATTTCACCGTTGATATTCTTTCCGTCGCATTTCAGTTCTTTTTTGCGTCTTGCTCATTGTCCAATCCGATTCGGAAGCGCGAGTTTATCAAAAAATACCGCGTTACGCTTTTTGGCATCCGCGACCAATTTGCTGTAGGAAATAACCTCGACGTAAGCTTTATATTGCCTTTTGTAGCCGAAGAATCCTTGACCATCTGGCGTTTTCTCCAGCTCAAAATCATAGGCATGCTTTTCGAGTTTGGGAGTGATGTCGCTGACAACATAGCAGAAGAAAGGAATATCCTTGCCCACTGGGATGTTGCGTCCGTCAGCAGTTCGGGCTTTGCCCTCGCGAATATCGGTGATGTATTCACGAACCTGAACGAAAGGGTTGTCATCATCGGAATAGTCATCCCGCATCGGCCGTTTGAACTCAACGATGGTTATTGCGGAAAATGGGAATTCGCTTCCGGCGGCGAATGCACACGCTTTGTCGAAGACGAGAATATCCGGTTCTTTGCGGCTATCGGTGTCAACCTGCGGATTTGCTTTCAACGGCTTGTCGGATGCAAGGAATGAGTGATAAACGAGGTTTTCATTGAGAAGCCAAAGGTTGTGCTCATGAAACGGAACTTCATCAGACGTTTTTCTCAGCGGAAAAATAATCTGGTGAATTCGTTCCTCGCGGCGATATTTGCTGGCATCATTTAACCCGATTTGTTTTTGCAGGAAATCGAGAACTGCCTTGCGATGGCAAACGTAGCGTGCCAAATCGGATTTGTTTATGTCGCTTATTTTGTCGAAGTAATCTTCAAGTTGACGGTGAAATTCTTCCCAGTCGTCATCGTTCACCTCCTTTTGCAAAAGGGCGCATCCTTCCTCGCGTAGTTGCACCTGAAGATCGTGATATGCCTGGTAAAGTTTGATGTCGAGCGCGTCATCCGTGCTCTCCGGGTCAATCATATCAATTTTATCTTCGACATATTTCAAAATCGGGCGATACATCGCGCCATCGCTCGACACAAAAGTTTCAACGCGCTTTTGCTTTTGCTCGCGCACAGGGTCGGTGTATGGCTTCAGGAATTTGCGGCAATTGTCATACACTCCGTCACGAATTGCTTGCCAAGTAATTGTTTTTACGAGAAGCCCTTCGCTGTTCTCGTCTATTGAAAAATCCGTCCGTTGAGCATTCACTGACTCATCAAGAATGTCGCTGTCAACATAGGCTGCATAAATAAACTCCTGCCCCTTTTTATCTTGAAGCCGTCGCGCCAAATTGGGAAGGCGGCCAAGCAACTTTTCAGATCGCACAACTCGGCTGTCCGCACAAAAGTGAAGCAAGTGGTCGCTGACGTGCGACGAGCGCAACCGCACATGCAAAATGTGAAAAGCGTGACCTTCAACCGACAGGCGCTGACGAGACGAATGCTCCGCCATTTCCTGATCGAATCGTTCGTTGAGATTCAACGAATCACCAGAGGCCAAATCGCGAAGTTCAATTTGCGGGCAGTCAGAACGGATGAAATACTCCAAACAGTGTTCAATTAAATGAGTGGCAATCGTCTCGATTTTTTTGGGGCATTGTTCCTGAAACTTCGACTTGAAATTGACGAGGCGCACGGTTGTCGAACGCACCTTTTCTGATGAATCCGCGACCACCATGTCTTTAACGCCGTCGCCATCAGGAATAAATGAGAACTGACGGCATTGAAGTTTCCCGTTGTCTCTGAAATGGCTTGCAACCTCAACACGGTCAAACGCTACAAGCCACAAGAAACGGCCAATCCCCTTGCCGCCGCGATTTGCCTTGTATGTCGTATCGGAGGTTTCAAAAGCGCGATAATTTTGGGCATCGAATCCCACGCCATTGTCACAAATCTCGAATCCGATAATTTCACCAAGTCCAGGTTCCTGCTCTTTCAGCAGGTGATTGTTGTCGCGAAGGATTGAAATTTCGATGCGGCCACCTTTTTCTTTCGCTTCTTCAATCGCCTGAATGGAATTCACCACGGCCTCATACAGCGGAAGCAACGGTTTGCTCGCTGAAAGCGGGGTGTTTCTCACACGGCCAGCGACATCGGTTTTCATGTATTTTTCAAGAATGTGGTTGCGTCATTCGTGTGCAGGCAAAGCATACACATTTTTAACCAGAAAAATCGAGAAGAACAAAACTGCATCCGCCGTCGTCGCCGTCGGGCGCCGCTAGACGTTCATTTCCAAGAATCGGCGGGCCATCGGCTCCTGATTTTCCACCGACAAATCTCCGAGGATTCTCATGTTTGAATTTTTCCTCATCAAAACCCTGGCTGTGCCGCTCCAATTCCGCTCCGAGCTTTGCCATTTCCTCGTCGAAAATTCTGAAAATTCTTTCAAGCGAACTTCGCACCAGAAATGGCGGTGGGGACCCCATCGTGATATTCACCGCACGGACAGCATCTTCTCCACGCAATGGCTGACGATTGCGAGTAACGTAAGCGTTTTGTCGCCGGAAGGCGGAGCGAGCAGTGACGCGAATGAGGTCATCTACAATCTTGCTCCAGCCGTTCTCCGGCGAGTTGGCATTGAGCATCCGCACCCTTCGTCCGCTCACTCCGCAAATCAGGTCGAGCAAAACGAACTCAAAGGGCCGATGATGTCGAAACTGCATCCGCCGTCGCGCAGAAATGCCGGTCGTCCGCCAGAAAAAAGGAAGCGGATGCCACCAGTGCCGTCCGTTGAAGTCCCAAAACCAAAGGCTGTTGTGACATTCAGACAAGTCCCGCGATTGGCCTGTCAGAGGACCGGGGGTAAAATAGGTGAAACCATCTGCTGTCTGATATAGAAATTCTTGAACGGAACCGTTGATCGCAGCGGCATCTTCTTTGGCTTGGACCAACAAGGCGTTGCCAAGAAAGCGGTCGTAAAGCCGTCGCCCGTAAGTGACCAGAAAAAGGATGTCCCCCAATTCGCACGACGATGGTTTATGGGTGGGCGTTGGTTGCGGATTAACTTTCGGGGTCTGATGGCAAAAAATTCCGCTCAACGTCGCATGAACTCCATACGGATGAAGAATCCGGTTGAATTGTTCTTCAATAAGCGGAAGCCCTTCGAGAAAGAAATAAACGAGCTTGTCCACCTCGCCAGCCTGGCCAACGCAACCAGCTTCTGCGGCGTCAAACGTCAGATTGATTGTCTGGCCGACTGCATGAATGAGTTGCTCGCGTTCAAACAGGATTGGCGCTAACAATCTGGCAGGCGGGCGTATTGGCATAATTCAACCCTCCTCTTTAAGACTCGCCACCGGAGCGCCCGGCTGAATCAATGGGTGCAGCTCAATTTTGCCACATTCACATTGCCAATAACTGCCGGACGGTTTGCTCGTTGGGAAAGCTTCGCAACCCACGCAAACCAGCGCGTCCGACAGGGCGAGAACTTTTGTTCCGAACTCCTTGATTTCGGGGTCGCTGATTTCGCTGCCGAGATTGCTGAAATGACAACCTGCCTTGTTGCGAATCCATGCTTTGTTGGTCAGTTCGTCAATCAGTGGTTTGAGCAACGTTTCGGCTTTCGGCTGGCTGGCAGTGCCGGGCTTGAGCGTTTTCAACAATTTGCCGAGCTTGGAATCAATGGCCATTGCTAATGCCCCCAGCGTGTAATTGGGGTCGGTTTGCCGAGGCATTTTGCAGCCGAACTGAAATGTCAGGAAATCCAAGATGCTTTCAAGTTGAATGCCAGCTTTTGAAGCAACGCCTTGGCGATCCATTTTGGGAGCGGCGAGACACGCACGCAATTCCTTGATGGCCGTAACCGCTTCATCCGCCTGCACGCCCCAATCCAAACTCCACATGCGAAGCTCAATCACCTGGGTCTTCGCTGCCGGCCCGCGAGCATTTCGGTATCGTTCCCTCCACGGACGGTAGTGTGTGGTGACAATCATTTGATTGAAATTGGGCGCTTCGTCGTGAAGCAGTTGCATGAATCGGTCCAGATGCGGACTATCTACCGAGGTCACTACATCGTCGAGGACAACAATTGTGTTGTCCGTCATAAAATGCTTGGCAAGCGCAAGAAAAACGCAGATGCCGAGGGTGTCGAGGTGTGATTCGCTGTAATAAGCTTGTGGCGGCACTTCTGATTCTGTCTGGAACTGCGCGTCAAATTCCAACGAGCCAATTGCGTTTGGTTTCAGGTAAAAACGAATTTTCCCAATGCCTTCGCCGGGATGCAGTTTTAAGTAAAGCCGTTCCACTTCACCGGAAATTGCTACCAGCACGCCTTCCACATAAGCCTTCCGTTGCTGTGCGACAATTTCCAATGCCTTGTCGAGCTTTTGCGACAAACCGGCAAGAGCAGTTGCAGATTTGAGTTTTTCCGTGTGTGTATCGAAATGACCTTTGATGGCGTTTCGTTGATTGATAGACTTCTGGTCCGTTTGCTTACGGGTTGCCAACGGCTGCTTGCACGGAATCACCGCCGTCCAAAGTTCACGCGCTTTAGCTTCAAGCGCGTCTGACGGCTGGTCGTGAGCAAGCAAATCTTCGTAATTCAACCATTGAATTTCCAAATCCGTGACTTCCTTCAGTGAACTAGTTTTTAAGAGCGCACCAAGCGTTTTGACCTGCAGACAGAATTCTTTCCGTGCTTGTGTAACAATGGATTCTTTGCCTTCAACACCACGCTTGGCGGTTGCAACGGCCGTAGCCGCGCCGGACAGTTCGTTCATTTCGCCAATGCGGGCATCCAGCCGGGTAAGCAAATTGTCTGTTTTAACGCCCTGCTCACACACCGGGCATTGCGCCAAGTCTTTGTGGCCGGCAACATATTTCTTGGCATCTTGCAGCAACCCCAGAAGCGCAACATTTCGTTTGGATTGCTTTGCTTCGACTTTTTTCTGCTCCTCCTCCGCTTTCGTTTGCGCCGCACGGGCTGTTGCCAGATCAGTCAATGCACGGTCGAGTGAATTGAGGGATGTTTCCGCATTTTGAAAACTTGTGGAAATTCGACCAATAGTGGCAACGACAGTATCAAGTGCGCTCAAATCTTTGGCGGCTTCTGCCGCAGCCCATTCAAGGGCGCTTTTACCCGGTTTATTTTCAGCAATCCAAAGTTTTTCCAGTTCGTCATTCGCCTGGGTGTAAGCCCGTGTGGCCTCGTTGTAATTATCTTTGACAGTGTTCGTTGCCACGCGGAGGGCGTTCTCCGATCTTTCGATACCCGGCACAGTGATGAACGCTTTGAGTGCCTCAAACCGTTGCTTGGGCTGCGCGTCCAATAATTGAAGGATTTTGCTTCGACGAAGAATTCGAGCATCCGGGCAACCAGTTGAAGGTGCAATGGACGGCCCGCCGGTTGTGAGCGTGCCGGTGAATTTTCCCGTGGATGCTGCAAGAATCACTTTCAATTTCTTCGGGTCCTGCCCCAAGGATGTGACATGGCTCTTTGGTTGCGTTGACATGCTGTGATCTTCCAATGAGCCAAATTGGCGGTTGCACACGAAGTCGAGTGCGTCCGCGATGGTGGATTTACCGCTTCCATTTTCTCCAAAAACGAGAGTGACTGGTTTGGACGTGTCAAAATTGATTTCAACGGGCTGTGTTGCACCACGAAAGCCGAAGAGCGACAGTTTGCTGATTTTGGCTTTCATTTTGCACCTTCCTTTTTCGGACGGTCAGTTTCAAACGTCAACTTCCAGTCCGCAGAGGAAAGAGTCCCTGCAACCAATTTTTCTTTAATTTTTTCCAGTGCGACATCAGACAGCAGTTTTGCTTTTTTTAATTCAGTGATGATATTTTCGCCAACTTGGTCATCTGGTTTTTTCATGCAACCCTCCAACGTAATGTGAACAAAGCTTCCTCGTGCGCGTTTTGCCGCAAGCGCGTCTCAATTTCTGTCAGCAACGAATCCTTGCGCGTGTCCACGGCATCCTGTGCCTGGAACAAGCCGTGTCGTTTTTCCGCGCGACGTTTTTCCAAATCCTTGATGTGTTTGTGGAGCGCGAGCTTTTGTTCCAAGCTGACGGTCAATTGCGCCTCGCGTTTGGCTTCCTTGATTTCGCGGTCGAGGTCTTTCAATTCGTGTTCAAGGCTGTCTTTGAGGTCGCTGGCCCAGCGTTCCAGTTTTTCCATTTCCTGCTCGAAAAATCGCGCATTCTTCTCGCCGAGACTTGCAAGAATCACTTGCCGTTGTGCAGCAAATTGTTCCTCCAATCGTTGACTGACTGAATCGCTGTCGGCCATCGGCAATTGGGAGGAAATTTCCGCTTCCAGGGAAAACAGCCACTGGCATTGCTCGGCGTCAATTGGCGTTCCGTCGTCGCAAACGCCGGCGAACATCAGCCAATCCTCGGTTTCAATCGCCGAGACGGTGTATTTTTGGAGCGACAGCGCACCGCTTTTCCCCACGTGCGGTTCAAGAATGGAAATCGTTTTGGCGTCACGGCTGTAATGAAACACCACTTCCGCCGGTTCGCACGGGAGCGATTTGCATTGTTCGATGATGCGTTGAGCAAGGGGATGGCCGACGCGGTAAAGATTTGCGTCCTCGACATTTTTGCCCACGCGATACGGACCGGGATGAATGTTTTCACCCGGAAATGGATTCTGTTTCAGGATGAACGAGTGCTCGTCGCCATCGAAATCGGCATATTCGCGCAGGAAATAATTCGTCAGCAACCAAAGCCAGTTTTCAAAACGGTTCAAGTATTCGCTGCTTTCGCGGTTTTTTATTTTGAGTTTTTCCTGAACCTCGGCGTCGAAATTTTCCAGCAATTTTTGCCGCGTCATCCGCATTTTCTCGTCAATGTTCGTTTCCAACTCGGTTTGGAGTTGGTTGAAATTGAATTCGATTTGTTCCGGCGTCCGGCACGTCTGATAAATCTCGGCGATGCGTTTCTCGAAATCCACGCCGGATTCAATGCTTCCGAGCACTTCGTCACTTGCGCCGAAAACACCATCGAACAACTTAAATTTCTCGTCGAGCAGTTGATAAACGCGGACATCAGCGGCGTTGGCCTTGTTCAAAAAGTTCACCACCACGACATCGCATTTCTGGCCGTAGCGATGACAGCGCCCGATGCGTTGCTCTATGCGCTGCGGATTCCACGGCAAGTCGTAATTCACAACGAGCGAGCAGAATTGAAGGTTGATGCCTTCAGCGGCGGCTTCCGTCGCAATCATGATGATGGCTTCCTCGCGGAAATAATCCACCAGGGCGGCACGCATGTCCGCGCTGGGCGAGCCGGTAATGCGGTCGGTGCCTTCATGTTTCGCCAGCCAGTTGCGATAGATCTCCTTTGATTTCGGGTCGCTGTTAGAGCCATTGAACAGGACAATTTTCCCGGTGTATTCCGTGGCTTCCAGCAGATCGCGCAGGTATGCCTGCGTGCGCCGCGACTCGGTGAAGATGATGGCTTTTTTCTGCGCGCCCTTTTCGGTGGCGGCAGCAAAACCTTTTTTCAATGCGGTCAGCAACACTTCGCCTTTGGAATTCTTGACGATGGATTGGGCAAGTTGTTGGAATTCCCGCAGCGAGCGGGCTTCCGCCGACATTTGCTCAAGTTCCTCCGGCGTGTAGGTCTTTTTCTCGCCGGCATCACCGTTGTCGTTCCATTCCTCCTCCGTGTTGTCCACCGCCTCATAATCCGGCGCGATTTCTTCCGGCGTGATTTCCGGCATCGCTTGCTCTTTGGCCACGGTTTCCAGTTTTTCAGAGAGCGCCGTCAGCGTTCCCGAAATCGCGTATGTCGAAGACGCCAGCAGTTTTCGCAATATGAGCGTCATCAGTTGCCGCTGGCTGGACGGCAGCGCAAACAATCGGTCGCGCTGCAAATAATCGGAGACGAGGTCGTAAAGCCGTTGCTCCTCTTGAGTTGGATAAAATTCTTGGACGATGGCCTTGCGATTGGTGAACGGGATGTATTCCAACACCTGGCGGCGGAGGGTGCGTTGGCAAATCGGTTTGAGCCGCGCTTTGAGCGCATTGAAATCCTGCTCGGTCGTCAGATTGGAAAATTGCGATTTGAAACTTTTGAGATCGCCGAACGTGTAATCGTCAATGATGCTGACCAGTCCAAAAAGTTCGAGGAGCGAATTTTGCAGCGGTGTCGCGGTGAGGAGGATTTTGTGAAAATCAGCAACCGCAATTTTAATCGCATTGGCAATGCGATTCGCAGGTTTATACACATTCCGCAGCCGATGGGCTTCGTCAATCGTCACCAAGTCCCACTGAACTTGTTTGATGTAGGCATCTTTGGCGCGGGCAAAATTGTAGGAGCAAATGACGATTTTCCCTTGTTCAAAGGGGTTGAGATTCCCCTGTTTGATTTGTTCATTGAATGATCTCGTTTCAAGAATCACTGAAGGCAGGAAAAATTTGTCCGAAAGCTCCTGATTCCATTGTTTGCGGAGATTTGCGGGAACGATAATTAGCAGCTTCCGTCTGCGCTCCGCCCATTTTTGAGAAAGCAGGATGCCTGCTTCAATGGTTTTGCCGAGGCCGACTTCATCGGCCAAAATCGCGCCTTTGGAGAGCGGCGAGCGGAACGCGAACAGGGCCGCATCAATCTGATGGGGATTCAGGTCAACCTGCGCATCGGCCAGCGAAGCGGCGAGTTTTTCCAAGCTGTCGGACGAGCATCGTTTCGTCAGCTCGTGCGCAAAATACTTCGCATGAAATACAGTGACCATGACGGTTTCGCTCAATTGAAGCCCTTGGGGAAAATCTGTCCAAAAGGGTTTCTTCATCGTCACAAACCGCGAGAGGCAGGCGGCGACCGCCCTGTCAGTCAGATTCGTGGCCAGCGGGATTGTAGCGAATTTTTGGTGATGAACAAGACCGGACACGCCGCCCTGACCAACGCACGGTTTGCTCTGCTCCACATGCAGAAGATCCTCCTAAGTTTTGCCACGACCTGGCAGAAAATGCGATTATTACCGTGTGTCCATTTTTTGCCAGTGTTGCCAGACAAAAAACATCGAAAGCGAATCCAACTTGCAATACTGCAAGAGCAGGTGCTTCCATTTTTCCTTGGTCACCTGATCGCTTTTCTCCAGTCCATAAACCATCGCTTCATAAGCTCGAATCGCGCCGGTGCCTTCCGCAACCGCTACCATCGTGCCGCCGATTTCCAACGGGGGCAACGTTTCGTAGGGACTCAGCACCTCGGCGCCTTCCAGCTTGACGTAATCCGGGAATTGGGTGCGAAGTTCGGGGCTTGTCTTCCACAGCGCATCGCAGACGACTTTGATTGAGGTTCTTCCCTTCATGAGCGGGTGAAAATAATTTTTTACGGTCAACTGGTTCATGTCCACCAGCCGCTGGGAATGGCCGGTGCCGGTGCGGATCACGCTGTTCAACCAATTTTTCAGGGCGGCATTTTTGTAATCGCGTTCGCCCATTTGCGTCAGGATGGCATTGAGAATTGTATTCTCGTGTGGTGCCCACATGAAAATTGAGCCTTCGCTGGCCAGACGGTTCATGAGCGATTCGGCAAACTGGAAATTCGGAAACGCATCATCGGTGTTAATCCATTCGGAATGCTGCAAAGGGCCACCGGCCGATTCGAGTTTGTGACAACTCCACTGGAAGGCGACCTGTTCGTAGGGGCGCATTCCGGCATGGTAGGGCACGGCGACGGCGGTGGTTTCAAAATCAATGAAGTGCAGCGGAAATTTGAACGAATTCAGAATCTTCGGCAAATCGCTGCTCATCCACTCGGCGTTCGCGCGGGTGTATTCCAGTTGGATGAGTTGGCGCCTATTGATCTCGCCCACTGTGCCGTCGGCCTTGACCAAACTTTCTTCCGCGACATCAAACAGGCCGACTTTTCCGTGTTCAATCAGGTCGTTGGCCACCGGTCCGCCCCTGCCACCCACTCCGCTGACATGGTAAAGGTCGAGCAGGTTGGGCGAAACCCCGGCCAATTTGCCCCAGCATTCATTGAAACCACTCCGAGGGTCGTCATCTGCCGAGAACCGGTATTCGCAGCCACGACAGCCGACGTTGATCGGTGTCGAAATCTTGCGCAATTTAGGCAGCAAGCTGGCCAGATATTTTTCCGTGGCAATTTGGACATCCGGCAGCAGGAGCTTCACCTCGGCCTCGACGGAAATTTGGGTCAAAAAGTGGTTTTTCCGCAGCAGGTCGGTGTCCCCCGTGAATTCCACGGAGACACTGGTGAATTTCCGACCAGGCTGTTGAATCCGGTGCAGGCGGAAAAAGGAATGAAGTCGGTCAATTTGCGTGGTCTTGGATTTGTCTGGCATCACCAGAAACGGGCGAATGATTGCCTTGGGAAACAATTCCTGGAGCACCATGACCTGATATGCCACGTCTTCCAGATATTCCTGCCAGTCGCCGATGATGCCATTGCCTTTTTTGGTGCGGAACAGATTGAGGCGACCCGCGTCCATTGCGGCCTCGTTTTCTTCCGTGTCGTAGGACTTGGCTTTGACTTCAATCAGGTCAAAAGCATTGCCGGACTTTTTTAGAATATCCACGCGAGCCAATTTGCCGCCGCTCATCAGCGTAGCCTCAAACAAGGTGGTCTGCTCGGCGGCCAAGGCATTCAGCGTTTCTTGGGCGGCCTGCTCGTGTGCCCCGCCATATTTCATTTCCAGCCCTTCGGGGTGGAGCAGCTTGGCGATTTTTTCGACCATGTAGCCGCCGTCCGCCAACATCATCAAATAGTCGTCTTCCTGGTCCGCCGAGGGATAACCGTTTTTTTTGTAATACAGTTTGGTGGGACACGTTTGGGCCACTTTGAAATCCGATTTGGAAAGATAATGTGGCATAATGAAAATTGGCGCGTTCTAAACCTCTCCGTTCAGCCCGCTGCGCGGGTTTGGCCGCGCGCTATCCGCAAATGGCGCTTCACCCAACTCTGGTCCGTCCGGCCATCTTTTTTCATCTTTTGATGAACATAATCGTAGCGCGAGTCGCCGCACTTGCCTTGGCTTCCGGCGTCGTTCCAGTGCATCAAGACCTCATGTGCTTCCCGGTGCTTTTGGATTCTGGAAACGCTTAATTTTGGCCCTTGTCGAATCGCTCCGTGCGCCTTGTGCAGTCTGCCAATTTTGTTCCAGTGCAAGTCGCGTGCGAGGTCGAGACTCCAATGACGTGGAATCACAATCATCGTGCCGTGGGGTGTGGGATTGACGCTGATTTTCAGCAGCAAAGGATCGTCATGCTGCATACCGTAAAGCTTCCATCGGTAACACATTGTGTCGAAGAACAGATGAAATTTCTGTTTCGCATTCTTCCAATCAAAGTCCCAATCTCCGCGAAAATTGCGCTCTTGTGACATTCGCCGTCGAATCACGCCGCGTGCGTTTTGGAATGACGTGACATCCCAGCGCTTTTTGATTTTCTTCCAGATTTTCGCTAATTCTTCGTCGCGCTTTACCTCGTCTTCATGTTCCTTGAATTTTTCCGGTCGCTTCACCAGTTCGTCATAATTTCCAGTTTCCACGAGATGCTCAAACGCACCAACTGTCTCGCACGTTTCCTTGTCTGGCGGCTGGCCAATCAGCCCGAGAAGCCACAGCAAATCGGAATCAAACGGTCGTTTTCTTTCAATCAAACCCAGCAAATATTGGGCAAAACCTTCAAAATCAATCGGCCACAGCGACAAAGGAACACAGAGCCAATCGTAAACCCGCCAGATTAGTGGCGCGGCTGAATTCGAATTGATCCGCGCTTTGTTATCGTGAAATTTCTTCAACAAAGCGCCACAACGTTCAACCCTGCGGAATGCAAGTTTTTGAAGTTGATCGAGGTCGGATTGCAGCACCCGGTTCATCCTGTAATGTTCGTCCCAATTCATTGGGATAACCAGCCAAATTGGTGCCGGGTTTTGTGAACAAACTTTGCCCCTGTTTAGCTGCTGCTTTGCGTCGAGAATGTTCTAAGGCAAAATAGCTATGCCAAACGCAAAAACACATTTTGTAATCGGCGCGGTCGCTGGCGCGGCGGTGAATGCCACCATGCAATGGGGCAGGATGGCCCTGCATCCTTCCGCAAAATTTGACTGGGGTGAATTTTTTATCTGCACGGGTTCGTCAGGAGCGGCCGCATTACTGCCAGACCTGTTGGAACCTGCAACCTCACCAAACCATCGGGCTTTTTTTCACAGTCTGGCAATGGCCGCAATCGTCGCTTATGCGGTTACAGGCAAACATACCGGGAAATGGCCGATTGCGATTTCACTTTTAGCCGGTGTCGCCGGGGTTGGTTATTTGAGTCACATTGTCGCCGATGCAATTACGCCAAAATCTATCCGCTTTATTTGAAAAGGAAAAACTATGGCTGCTACACACCAAATCAAATGTATCAATAAAACGGACCGCTACAACGCTCACGAACGGATTCACAGCATTGGGGGCGTCAACGCTGATGGAACGCGATGGAAAATTTCGCAGCCCGATGCAATCGCGGGAATTGAACGTGGCGATTGGCAATTTTACGTTTCTGTCGGCGGGCACACCGTCTGGGTTATCGTTGCAGTCAGTGCTTATGGCCATAAATACCTGAAGACGCAAGCAGACGGCGAACAGCCGGACAACCTGCTCAGTTTGCCGGAATGTCCATAATTGTTCGATATGAACACGATACAAATTGGAACAAGCCAACATAATTTTTGTGATGTATCCGAAAGCTGGATACACCAACAGGTCGGCCAACGCCATGATGACGGCCAGAACGTTTGCGCCATGGTTACATTGGAAAACGGTTCAGTGAATTTGCTGCTTTCAACGCCCCAATGTTCGCGTGGCGGAGGCGGTGGTCGCCATCCAAATCAAAAGGAGGAAGAAATTATCGGACTTTGGGAAAAACTACATCTGAACGAGGCTCATTGGGCGGCTGGGAATTTGGTTGCCTTTGTTAAGCAAGCACAACGGTTGCTTTGTTGAGCCGGCCTTTCGGTTGCGCCCTGTTTGTGGTGCATCCTTTCACTCGGTGATGTCAGACCGAAGTCTCGCCAATCCAGACGAAATCAGTTAGGCTCACCCAGTGCCGTTTGACCGGGAAAAGATGCGGCAGATAAAAACTGCGACCGGCAACGAGCTTGCCGCGATTGGGAAATGGACAAAGGCGTTGAAAAACGTGATGAGTGAAGTTCAAACCTCATTTGCTGACACGACGGCGCGATTGAAGGAAACCGTTGAAAAACTCAAAAAGAGTTTCTTCGTAGGCGGCAAATTCAAGTAAAGTTGCTCGGTTCCACTTTTTCGGGACATGGTTACGCGACATCAAATGAATCATGACACATTTCACGTTGACCCCATTGCTGACTGACGAGGACCCGATGGAGTCCAGTGAGGGTGGTATTGACCCGCTCGGCACAGAGCCGCTGGCTGACACGCTTGCGGTCAAACTGGCTCCGGGTGTTCGCGAGCGTCAGCAACATCCTCGCTTTCTAACAGCAATGGCTGCGTCTCTCTCCCTATGCGACGAACTCGATGATGACGTCGTCGCACGCGACGGTGTGACCGAGCCTTGGCTGGTGTTTGAGTGGTATGTTGTGGAAGGACTGGTGCGGATTCGCGGGCAAACCCCAAGTGAAATACGCGGTCTGCCGGGCCGGGACAAGGCAGCGCAGGCCATTGCCGATGGAGTTCCGCTTTCAGCAAAGCGGTATCTCAAAACACCTGCAATCTTCGGCTTTCATGGAATCTATCGCTTGTTGGCTCGCACGCTTGGAATTGAGCAGGGCGAACAGCTTGGTGAGCGCGGCTACGAATTGTTGAGAATCTGGGCCAAGGAGCAAGGCATTGAAGGCTTCGTCGGAACTGGTAACGGTCCGGGCCGATGGCTCCGTGAGCAGATTGTAGAAGCGTTGCGTCTCAGTCTGGATAAGAGCGCCGTAGCCAGGACAAATGGTTGGACTGGTTGGAATTTTTTCTCAGAACACTTAGCTCCGTATGAATTAGGGCGAAGGGAAGCAAGATTCTTATCGGACACGTTGTTGAATGATACTGACGGCTCTCGACGTGAAGTGCTGGAATTCCTGATTTCCGGAAAAGGACGCCAACTCTGGTTGAAGGAGGTAGCTTCGCGGCGCTACTCGGAGCGGATTTTTCACAGCGCACTCCGACATCGAGCCAGTGCCGACCTGCGCCGGTTGCTCTTGACGATTGATGCCTACGAACGATTCGCGCGACTCGTGCAGGATGCCTTTGACGATTGCCTTTATGAGATGACGCGGCGCTCAGGCAGGGTTTCCTTAAAAGAACTCAGTCGGCTCGATTCGGTGAAACTCGCAAGCCGGAATCTGCCGCAGACGGCAGCCGAAACGATCGACCGGCTCGACTCGTTCAATCTGGCACTTCAGTTTCAGCAGCTATTTGGTTCTCTGGGTGAACGGGGCACTGCCGGCCAGTGGCTTGAAAGACTGGTGGAGCACCATTTCAAGACGCAACGACAAAAACCGCCCGATGGCAAGATGCCATGGTTTGAGGGCGACGAGAGGGGTTACATCATCCGTCCACTCTATCGCCGCTACGAACAGTCGCGACGCGACACTAGTTACGTTCACCTTTTCCGGACAGCTTCCCTCTGGTCGTTCGCCAGTGACTTGAAGATGTTGAGACAATGAGCAAACGCAACAACACAAAGCCAGGCTACGGGAAGATTCTGGAGGCGTGGGAATCGCCAGATGAAGCTGGCGAGCCTGTTGGTTGTATTTCGACCACGTTCACTTTCGCACCGGCGTTTTTCGAGGAGGAGTGCTTAGGCCGCTTTCTTTCACTCGACACCACACCGTCAGACGGCGTGTCATATCTTGTCGAACGCGAGGATAAACTTGCTCAGACCTACGCGGGTGTGCTGGTAGACCAGCGCCACGCACGCGGAATGCGCAGTTTGCGTTGGGATCTCCTTTCAGCACGAGTTCCCGCCGCGATTCTTCATGCAAAAGCATCAATCCTCCTGTGGAGCCGCTGCGCTCGTCTAATCATTGCTTCAGCGAATCTCACCGAGGACGGCTATCGTCGGAATCACGAGGTATTCGGTGTGCTGGATTACTTCCACGGCAGTGAAGCCCCGCTGGCGGCACTGACCGATATAGCAGAATTTCTACGGCGGGCGGCATCGTTTGCGGCGGCCGATCCGACCGATTTTAGTCCTGCCGTTCTCCGTTGGAATAGCTTCCTTGACCGAGTATTGAAGGCTGCCCGCCGATGGGGCACCCGCCATCCATCGCACAGTCTCGCCAAACCGCGCATCTTTGTCGTGACTACGGGACCCAAACGCCGCAATGCTCTTGAGTCAATCCAAGAGCAGTGGCCAGACAATTCCCGGCCGAAGGAAGCGTTTGTAATCAGCCCGTTTTTCGACCCACCTGATGCTCCGAACACTCCAGCGCAGAAACTGTGGGGCCTCTTGAAGCAGCGCGGCTCGGCCTCGGTTCAATATGAGGTGGAAGCGAGCATTGAAAAGTTTGACGACGGCGAGGGTATCTTACTCCACGCCCCAGAGGCCTTGCGCAAAGCTCAACCAACCAGCCGTGATAATATCGAGACGACATTCCGACGGTTGAAGTTGGACGGGGACCGCCCACTCCATGCCAAATGTCTCTGGCTTCAAAACGAAGATTGGTCACTGTTCCAGATCGGCTCCAGCAACTTCACGACGGCTGGGCTTGGCTTGGGCAAAGCACCGAATCTTGAAGCGAACCTTGCTTACGCGGTTTGTCATCGGTGCAATGCCAAAGCCTCGCGATTACTCGCGCAAGCTTGGCTGGGCAGTGACGAAGTGCCGGCAGATGTTCGATTTCTCCAGGAACCTCGCGATGACAGTGAAGATGCAAAAGTGAAGGGCGAGATTTTGCTTCCAGAAGGATTCGCAGACGCAACCTTTGCTTCTGACGCGCAACAGGCCGCTTTTGTTGAACTGAGATTTCGAGGGCATCCGCCCGCTGGTTGGAGACTGCTTTTCGAGGACAGGGATGAAATCGTGTTCAACGAGGGGCGCTGGCGTTCGCAGCGCTCACCGTCAACCGTGAGGCTTGACTGGCGGGAGGATCGCCCGCCTTCTGCCTTCCGGGTTATGTGGCGCGGTTCCGATGGCATGGCCTGGTGGCCTGTGAATGCGCGGGACGCGGCTTCACTCCCACCGCCAAGCGAATTGCGCAATCTCTCGCTTGACGCCCTTATAGAAATCCTCACTTCAGCACGGCCACTGCATCAAGTCATGCGTCGCTGGCTCCAACGTCACAATGTGGGTGCGAAGAACGTCGAGGCACCACAACTTGACCCACATAAGCGCGTGGATACATCCGGTTTCCTCCTGCAACGAACACGTCGAATTTCTTGGGCGCTAGTGGCCATGCGTGAACGCTTGGAGCAGCCCGTTCCGTCACGCGAGGCGCTGAACTGGCGACTATGGGGGCCGCACGGTGTCATGGCGCTCGTCAACGCCATTCATCGTGAAGACCGCCCGGAACAGGAAAAGATTTTCCTGACAGTCGAGATTGCTGCGGAACTAGCCCGCGTTGTTCCCCGGCATGCGACAGGGGGTCTTCAGCGCCGACAGGTGCGGGCCTCGTTGCACGGTTGTATTCGGGAAATCCGGTCAGGAATTCCACTGGACGCGCTCCGAAGGTTTCCCGAGTTAAAGTCGTATGTGAAACGGACGTTCAAGGAGGCTATCGCATGAAGCCGTGGCAGCCTTTCGCCCATGGAATCGAGTTACAGGGCCGTAAACGCAAATCGCGCACATGGGAACGAGTTTCCCGCGAGGACGCCCACCGCCAAGAAGTCACGGCACGGGAAATCCTGCAACGGCTGGCAAAGCAGCCGGGGGTAGTTCTCGCCGATGAAGTCGGGATGGGCAAGACTTTCGTAGCTCTCGGAGTGGCCGCTTCCGTCGCTTTGTCTGACAATCTGCGCCGCCCAGTTGTCGTGATGGTGCCGCCGTCACTTCGGGAGAAGTGGCCGCGCGATTTCGATGTTTTCAGCCGCGAATGTTTGCCGCTTGATCTAGCCGAACGGTTAAAACCAGCCTCAGCGGACACGGGCATTGAGTTCCTGAAGTTGCTTGATGACCGAGCGAAACGTCGCAAATCCATAATCTTCCTTACTCACGGCGCGATGCACAGCGGTCTCGGCAGGGGCATTGCCGGCGCATGGGCAAAGTTGGCACTGATCAAACGGGCCGTTTATCGCCGCAAAAATGTCGGCTGGCTTCGACGTTTGCTTCATCGTCGGCTGGGAGATCTTCTGGAGATGAAATTCGTTCACCGACGACATCAGAAAGTATGGGAAGACTTGCTCGCAGCACCTTATGATCAATGGCTCACCGTTTGCCACAAGTATGGCATTGACCCGGAAGGTGACGATTGTGCTGAGACCGACGACGACCCGGTGCCGGAAACAATGGCGCACGCTCTGGATCGATTCGACACTGCCAGATTGGAGGGCGTTTTTGATGCTCTGCATCAAATTCCAATTCGCGACTCCGCTAACTATGCCGACCGCCTCCAGACTGCGCGCCGTGAGATCAACAACGCGCTTAGAGAACTCTGGCATGAGTGTCTTCAGAATCTTCACTTCCGACTGCCTCTGCTTATTCTTGATGAGGCGCACCACCTTAAGAACGCACAAACACGTTTGGCATCGCTTTTCCAAGTGTCAGACGCCGTCAACGATGCGAAGGAAATCACAGCGCGCGGCCCGCTGGGTGGAGTGTTTGAGCGGATGCTTTTCCTAACCGCAACACCATTCCAGCTTGGCCACCATGAACTGTGTTCAGTCTTGGAAAGGTTTGATGGCATCTGCTGGGGCCAGAATTGCGCCCCACCATGCGGTCGCGAGAGCTTCCAAAGACAGGTCATTGCCGTGCGCGAGCAATTGGATACTGCTCAGGAAGCAGCACTTTGCTTTGATACCGCATGGGGAAAACTGACGACCGAAGACATGGAAGTGGACAGCCAACAGTTTCAAGACATTGAAGCGTGGTGGAGTTATGTCCAAACTGCCAAGAATCCTTCGCAACGGCTTGAACAAGCCCTTACTTGCTACCAGCGTGCCAAGGAAAAACTCCGAGACGCAGGGCAGGCACTGCGTCCGTGGGTCATTCGACATCACCGGCCACATACACTAACGGGCCGGTTTGCGGGTCAGCCCAGGCGACGACGATTGCCCGGGCGCTCCATCCTCGACGAAAGCATGGCTAACGGTGATGTCGGCCTTGAGGTGTCGCGCAAAGCTATTTTGCCGTTTCTTCTGGCAGCTCGCGCAACTATCAACATGGGCGAATCGCGGCCCGTATTTGCGGAGGGTCTTGCTTCCAGCTATGAGGCGTTTCGTTACACACGCCAGCAAGACCTCGGCCTGGACGCGGATGCCGAGCCAGTCGAGTCAGTCAACATCACTCAGGCGTCAGAATGGTATCTTGCGCAACTCGAACGCGCTTTGCCTCTTCGTGATCATCAATCTTCGGCAGAACATCCCAAGGTGCAGGCAACAGCCGACCGCGTAGTTCAGGCGTGGCGGCAAGGCGAGAAGATCATCGTTTTCTGCCATTTCATCCAGACGGGACGTGCGTTACGTCGCCTCATCTCGGCGCAATTACACCAAGAAGTCGGCAACCTAGGCGCAGCCAAGCTACGGTGCTCGTCTTATCATGCCCACCTCTTGCTTCAGAATATCAGTCGGCGCTTTTTTGACACCGACTCCCCTGTCAGGCGTGTAAGCGACAACGAAATTGCTGGGTTGTTGAAAGGCTATCCGAGTCTTCTTCAGCACGATTCGCTTCGCGAAACGATTCGACGTTACGTCCGCACTCCTTCGTTCCTCGTCCGCTTTCTTCCGTTAACGCGGAGGGGACTCAAACCGGTCGCCGTTCGCCGCGCGTTCCGTGAGGAGGCAGGGCTGCGCTCGGTGTTAAAAACGTTTCTCAATTTCCTCCAAGAGCAGTGCACGCCGAAAGAGCGCCAAGACTGCATCGAAGCAGTGAGCAAGATTCAGACGGGCGACATGACAGGACGCGAAGCCGAGAGGAGCTTCGAGTCAGACGAACTGATCGGACGAAGTCGGCACGACCTGCTCCTGCCCAACGTTCGACTAATCAACGGCGCCACAAGACAGGAGACACGACAGAGGCTCATGCTCACTTTCAACAGCCCATTTTTCCCGGAAATTCTGATTACCAGCAACGTCATGGCGGAAGGTGTGGACCTGCATCGCTATTGCCGTTACGTCATTCATCATGACTTGGACTGGAACCCCAGCGTATTGGAACAACGCACCGGTCGTGTTGACCGTATTGGTGCCAAAGTTGAAAGGTATGGTCAACCCATTCACGTGTATTTGCCTTACGTTGCAGAGACTCAGGACGAGAAAATGTATCGCGTTGTTATTGATCGCGAGCGCTGGTTCAGCGTGGTGATGGGAGAGAGGTTCAGCGCAGACGCCAGGACGACCGACAAGCTAGCACAGCGCGTTCCACTGCCTGAATCTGTAGCCAAAGAATTGGCATTTCATCTACAGGTGTCGCCTTGAGTTTAGGCTTCGGCTTCGAACCGACAATACACATCCATTCCCGATTTGTATTTTATCCGCCGTGACCAACGCGCTTTCTGCTTCGCTCCACGGTCTGTGCGTCGCCACACCTCCCCTTCGACGATGCCCGTTCCACTCCGCAAACCGCGCGCTCGTCACGAGCGGCAATGGACTGGCCGCATCAGCGGCGGCTTCCGTCTGCGGCTCGGCGTCGGCGTTGCGCTCCGGCTGCAATTCGCTAGGCGCTTCTCTCCGCTCTCCGCTCCACTTTCCCCGCTCGCCGACCGCAGACCGAAGCGTTTTGTTTTCAAACCGCCCGTTTTCGAAGTGTGAGGTTGGACTGTATTTGTCCTACCAGGTTTTGTTAAGCTTGCCGGGAAATGAATCAGGCCATCAAGCTGAGCGACCGGCTTGCCTCAATCGTGGAAGGCGGATTTTTCCGTCCGCTCGCCAGGCCATCCGCGCCAATTTATATGGATTGCGCTGACAGGCTGGCACAAAGCGCCGATGACGGTGGGCAGCTTTCTCACATTGATACTTTGCTGCTGATTCGGGAAGTTCTTGCACTGCATCCCCGTGCCCAACTTGGCGACGACGAGGGAGCGCATCTCACCGATTTGCGGCAACGCGCGGGCCAAATCTTCAACAAACTTTTGGAAGCCGGCTGGCTTCAAGAGCGAACGGTAAGTCTGGACGAACGCTGGGTATTGCTAACGCCGCGTGTGCGTCCGCTCATCCGTCTGCTGCGGGAAATTGCCGAAGACAATGTTGCGGAGCTGAAGGATTTCGCGGCAACTTTGCGATCCATTTGCCAGACGTTGCTCTTGGACGGCGCACTTGATCCTGCTCATTTGACGCCGGAAGAATATCGCCAAACGGTGAAGGAATTGCTCGACCGCGTTGAACGTGCTGCCGAACAAATGCACTCGGTGGAGGCACTCATCTTGCGGCATGAAGACAGGCAGCGGGCCAGCGTCAATGCCAGCGAAACCCTCAACCGCTTGTTGGTTGAATTTCACGCGGGCGAACACATGGTTTGTTATGACGCCCTCCAAGAAGGTGGACTCATCCCGCGCTTGCGGCAGGCGCGAGCCGTGGTGCAGGACGCTTTGGCCAATCCATTCGCCAAACAACGACTGGCGGACGGGCTGGCAAATCATCGCGGCATTGATCCGACGCATGCTTACATCGAAGCAGAAAAATTGCTCCGCAAACTGGAGAGCGGACTTGCAGCCATTCCGACCAAGCAGCGGCTGATTGACGGGCGCATGGCGGATTTCAGCCGGCTTTCCGCCCAGCGATACCGCTACCAGACCGAAATTCGAGGCCGGCGTCCAGAGCAGGTAAAAACTTATCTCAATACTGCCGACTCCATCCATGTCGGGCAATCATTTGCCGAACTTCGGCGCGAACCGGGGATGTCGTTGCTTTGTCCAGATGTCGCCATTTTCTTCGGGCAAGACTCGCTTGCACCAGTGCGACGAATGCGACCACGCGTTGATTTGTCGGTCGTTGAGCCGCCCCTTGGGGATAATGTTTTGCAGGCGCAAGAGATGATCCGGCATTTGAATCTCAATTTGATCACGCCGCAACGGGCAGCGCGTTTCATGGAAAAACATCTTCCAAAGAAAGGCGCGAGCATTTCGAGCGCGGAACTTTCCCTTTACACGGAAGATGACTTGTTTGATCTGCTGGCCGTTCTGGCATTTGAACGGGCCAATGGAAGCGCTCCTCATCACCCGTTGCGGTGGGAAGTAAAACCCGCCCGCACCAACGATGGAGTTGAGCCAGCCAACATCCCGGTGGACAGATTGGCGGGCAGACGAGTCGAACGGTTTATTCTTGAACGCATCGCATGACATTACCCTGGCCATCCTTTTGGGCGCACATTCCTGAAGACGACCGCGTCGCCATCCGGGAAATCCTTGCCGAGTTGCTCGGCACGGGAGTTTTATTCGGCGACGATGGCCGTGCCCGACAGCTTTATCTCGTGGCGCGCGAGCATGAGAAAGAATTACGGGAATATCTCGCCCCTTTGAATCTCGACTTGATTCCAGACCCTGACCGACCGCTGTATCAAGCCCGACCGATTCCGGGCGAGTGCAATCTCACGAGCCGCTTTACGAAGGACGAAACACTGCTGCTGCTCACGCTCTGGCGTATTTACGACGAGGAACGAATGGCGCGTTCGGTGGAAACTGTCGTTGTTCCGGCCAATCTTATTTTTGCGCGACTGAAACTTTACTTTGAGCACATCGAGCCTCCGACGGAGTCGCATTTTGAGCGAATCATCGCCCGTTTGCGGGCAAAGCGGCTGATCCGGTTTCAACGCCACGATGACCCGCAACGATTTGGTGACTCTGTGGTGGAAATCTTGCCGACATTGCAGCGCGTGATTCCCTTTGAAAACACCGAGGCATGGGAACAACAGGCTTCGCTGTATCGCGCAACCGAATCGGAATCTGACGGGGAGGAATCATGAACGACCGCCGCATTTCCCTCACTCGGATTCTCGCCATTCATTGGTATGGATTCCGCCAGATTTTGGACGTTTCAAACGACCTCCTCATTTCCGGCAAATTCGGCACAGGCAAGTCGGCGCTGCTCGATCTGATGCAATATGTGCTATTGGGAGAAAACTGGCGTCCCAACCGTGCTGCGGCAGGCAACACTCGCAGTCGTTCGCTCGTGAGCTATTGCCTTTGTGCCACGAATTTGTTCAAGGACGGTGAACCGCACTTTACCCGGTCCAGCGGTGTCACTGTGATTGGCTTGGAATTCACATGGCCGCTGGAAAAAGGACAGGACGAACCGCGTCGTGAAACGTGGGGCGTTCGCATTGAATTTAGTTCGCCGACCGCCGAGCCGAAGCCGACTTATTTTCTGATTCCAGAACGGGTTGAATGGGCGAGTCTTGCCCCCAACGGACAAATGCTGGATGAGGAATCTTTTCGCACTTGGATTCGGCGCGATTTTGGCCGCGAGTATTTGTTTGGGCGGCAGAAAGACTACCTCGCTGAAATGGCGACGCCACATCATCTTTATTTTGATGCGGACCAGTTTCGCAAAACCTTTCCAAAAGCGATTGCCTTCGAGCCGGAGGAAAACGTCGAAAAATTCATTCGTGATTTTATTCTCGAAGAGAATCCCCTCGACGTTCGCGACGTGAAAACCGCCGTGGGCGCTTATCGCGAAACACAGGCGCGACTGGACACACAAGAAGACGAGGCCGGTTATTTAAGGCGCATCGCCCAGCTTCACGCCGAATTTGAAAAGGCGCAGCGTGACGCTGCAATTTACCACTATGCCGGCCAGGCGTTGGAACATACGCGATTGAGTGAACTGGTTGAGCGCCACAAAAACGAGATCAAAAGTCTGGAGGACAAATTTGCCGCCGACAACGCGATGTTTGACGCGAAACTCAAAGAACGGAATTCTTTGGATCAGCTTTTGAAGGAGTTCGTTCTCGACGCCGATGAAGCGCAACTCGAACAGGCACAGAATGAAAAACGCGAATTGGTCCGCGAAGTGGCGAGTCTTCGGGAGGCTCAAAAAACTGTGCGCGACCGTTTGCGCAATCGTGCATCGGGTTGGACGAATTGGCTAAAGCGTGGCGCAACACTTCAACTGGAAGGGTTGAAAGACTTGCTGGCTGTGGACGACGAATGGCTGGCCTCGTTAAGAAGCAATGACGAACTTCAAGGATTGAACACGTTGCCGCTGTTGGCAGAGAAATTTAATGACCTGTTCCGAAAGGTTGGAACTGCGCTCGCGCCCGTTGAACGCCAGGTTGAGAGCGACAGCGCCGCCCTACGCCAGTTGGCCGAAGATTTGGAGCGGCTTGAGCGCAATGAAACTCCGGGCGCTTTTCCACTGTTTCAAAGCATCAAAGCAAAGCTCGCCAACTCTGCCACGCCACCAGAACAATTGTGCCGGCTGGTAGAGGTCAAGCCTGACGAGGAAGACTGGCGACAGGCGCTTGAGTTACTGCTTGGTCGAAACCGTTTTGCCGTGGTCGTCTCCCCCGCAGATTACCGGACGGCGCTGGACATTTTGAAAAAGACTCCGCCGGGACGCGAACCAGAATCGCTCGTGCATCCACGGGAAGCGGCGGAACTTCGCGCCGATGTTCGCCCCGGATCATTGGCTGAAAAGGTTGAGGTCAAACACGAAACTGCTGGTGTCTTTGTTCGTCATCTTCTCGGAAATGTCATGGCCGTGGAACGCGTTGAGGACTTGGACACCTGTGAGCGCGGCATCACCCGCGAAGGCATCTTCAAGCAAGCGCCAACGCGCCGCCGTTTGCGACAGTTGCCTGGTTTTGAATTCACGCTTGGCACAGAAGGTCTCAAACGCCTCAAGTCTGCCGCGCTTAACAAGCAAAAGGAGTTAATGGGAATTCGTGCTACGCGACTCGCCATGATTGAAAGTGTTCACCAGTGGTTGGAAAGTGGCAAGCAGGCTGGTTTAAGCGACGCACGTCTGCCGGATCGCAGCACAGAACTTTCGCGCATTCCGCAACTTGTCGAAAAACTTGAAACCCTCAAAACTAGAATTGATTTGCTGGCGACCGACGAAAGAAAGGCCCGCCTTAAAAAGCGTGATGACCTGCAAGTCTCGCTTGGTGCTTCAAATGTGAAGCTCGGTGAATTGAATAATGCACGCGAAGGGTTTAAGCAAAAGCACAAAGAACTGGAAGACGCGCTCAATGGCGCGACGGAAGACATGGATGCTGCCAGACTTGAGCTTGAGGCCAGCCGAACCAAGTTGCCGGGTGGAATTCTCAACGCGGAGTTGGATGGGGTTCTCAGCAAATTTCTCGCGGAGCATCAAAAGTGGGCCGACCGCCTTGAGGCTGCCCGAAAGAGAAGTGAAGAATCCAATCTGGAATCTGTTAAAGCACGTAATGCCCGCGACACAGTTCGGCGCGAATTGACGACCAGCGAACGGCATCCCGAATACCGGCACGATTTTCCAGTGGACGAACCTGACAACGCAAGGTGGTCGGCGCGTCTTGCCGAACTCGACGAGATTGTCTTGCCAAAATTTCGGATGTTGGCAGCCGAGCGAAGAAAGGATTGGGAAAAACGGCTGCAAGAGAGCGTCCTCGACCGGCTCAACGAGCGATTGAAAGACGCGGAGCGGACGGTTAAACAACTCCGCGATTATCTTGACCGCGACATTGGGAAGCACCGTTATCGCATAAGCCAGAAACGCGATTCCGCGTTTGGCCCGTTGTGGAAGCTGCTTGATTCCGGTTTTGAACCAACGGATGAACTGCTCAAAGCGAGCCGAAGCGATGAGGTTCAGCAGGCGCTTAATCAACTCATGACTGCCGTTGAATCTTCTGAACAGCAAGACGACCGCGCGAAGCGCCTGCTCGATTATCGGTTTTACCATCGTTACGACTTGGAAATGGTTTTGGCCAGCAGGCCAGATGCGCCGCCAATTTCTCTTGGGCGGAGCGGGCGGAGTCTTTCTGGGGGTGAAAATCAGGCTCCGTTTTTCATTTCAATGCTTTCAGCTTTCCACCGCGTTTATGATCTGGGGACGGGCCGGTCGCAGCATATCGGCCTTGTCGTAATGGACGAGGCGTTTTCCAAATTGTCAGCCGACGGAGTGGAGGATTGCCTGGAATTGGCCCGAAATTTTCAACTGCAACTTGTGCTTGCCTTCCCACCGGAAAAACTCGGTGTCATGGCACCTTACGCCGATACTGTCATCATGTGTCGCAAACAGGAGGAGCGCGATGCGACCGGGTATGTCACGCGCATTGATAACGTGCCCACGCTTCTGACATCGGAACAGGTCGCGGAGTCCCTTGTATGAGCGACGACCCGAAATGGCGTGAACTGCCAATTCTTCGCGAATTGCACAGCCAGTGGCTTGTGAATCGCGGAAATATTTCACAGGATGGATTTCAACGGCCATTTTCGCGCGATTGGGAAACGCTGCTCATTGACGCGGAACTTTTTTCGGCGGAGTCGCGCAACGAAGCGGCTCGCGACGCACGAATACTCGCTGTGGCTGGTTTGCTGGCAATCAAATCTGTTCGTTACCGTCCTGAATACATTCAGCGAGTTTCCGTGCCGCTCGAAGCTGAAGTCCGACTGCGAAATCTCTTTCCTGAATTTTATGCTGAGGCAGATGAGAAATTCGATCTGACAACTGTTTTGTGGGAACCGGAAATGAAATTCGTTGTCGAAACGCGGGCGATGGTAAATCCCGCAGACCTGCTTCGATTAAATGCGTTTCTTAAGAGCCGAGAACAGCACCATTCGGTGATCCCTATCAAGGAGCGCTCGCTCCAGATTTTTGGCGATGAGAAGCGACTGGATTTGCTACTCGACTCCGCCCTCTTTCGGTCAGACCGATTGAGTCTCGAATTGCTTAAATGTGAAATCGTTGGCGAGCCGTTCGGCTGGAAGCGCGGCCCTGCCGATACCGGCAAAATTATCATTATCGAAAACGCTGCGACTTGGCACTCGTATTCACGCTGGAACGCAAGCGTCGGGCAATTCAGTGCGGTCGTTTATGGTCGTGGGAATTGTTTCGCAGAGAATGTTCAACGTTTGAAAGACACCCTTGTAGAATTTTCATCGCCGCAACGGATTTTGTATTTCGGCGACCTTGACCCGCAAGGATTGCGAATTCCCGTTCAAGCCTCCGCCAAAGGCGCCCAAATAGGATTGTCGCGTGTGGAACCAGACTTGTGGAGCTACGAGCGACTGCTTGAAATTGGTCGCGGAAAGGAAGTCCCATCCGACGTTACAGAACCTGCCTCGCAAGCCGAGTTTGAATGGTTGTCTCAACTTGCAGAACCAGCACGCGCTATCCTCGATTCTGGAAAGAGACTTGCTCAAGAACACGTTGGATGGGAATTCTTGAGCACTCAAAAAGTCTATAATGCTGCACAAATGCAGAACAACTCAAATACATGAAAGGCCATGAGAACGACTACTTTCAACTGCCCAGCCTGTCAGCAAAAGATTGAAGCTCCGGTAGAAATAGCAGGGCAAACCGTTGCTTGCCCGACCTGTGGACAAAGCTTTACTGCGCCGCCAGTGGAAATTATAGGACTACGTTCATTTGACCTTAACATCGAAGAAGTCCTCGAAAATTGGGAAGTCGAACATGCGCTTCGAGAAATCATTGCCAATGCGCTCGACGAACAGGTGATTTCCAATACTGCTGAAATTGAAATTACCAAAGACAAACAAAGCGACTGGCGCATTCGTGATTATGGGCGCGGCCTTCAAATTGAACATTTCACCCTCAATGAAAACAAAGAAAAACTGGACGCTCCATCAAGTGTGATAGGCAAGTTTGGCGTTGGTTTGAAGGATGCTCTTGCCACATTTCACCGCAGAGGTGTTGGCGTTCTCATTCGTTCACATTTTGGCACGTATCGGCTCAAGCAGGAACATAAAACCGGCTTCGATAACATCATAACCCTGCACATCGAATACGATGACACCCCGAACGATATTGTTGGCACAGAATTCATCCTGAGCAAAATTACTGACGCCGACATGGCGAAAGCCAAGTCGTTGTTTCTCAAATTTGCTGGAGAACAAATATATGAGTCCAACACCTACGGCCAAATCCTGTGCCGGAAAGGGGAAGTTGCGCGCGTTTATATTTTGGGTGTTCTCGCCAGCGAAGAACCTAATTTTTTATTTTCTTACAACATCACCAGCCTGACCGACACAATGAGGAAAAAGCTTAATCGCGAACGATTGAATGTGGGCAGGGCGACATACGCGGAACGGGTCAAAGCAATCCTTAAGAATGCAAAAAATGAAACTGTTGAAGCATTGCTGGTAGAGCAAATAGAAAAACGCGCGACAGGTGAACAATCAGACGAAATGGCATGGATTGAGATTAGCCAAATGGCACTCAATCTCATGCACCAACAAAAAAAGGTCGCCTATTTTACCGAGGAGGAGCTTCAATCAAGGCCGAATATTTTGGATAGTGTTAGGTCGGATGGTTATCAAGTGGTTGTAATCACCGACCAGCAAAAAACGAAGCTGGAAACGCAGATCCTATCGGGCGGACCGCAGGTTCGCACATTGGAAACCTACGTCCAAGAGTATAACGCCAGTTTTGAATACAAATTTGTTGAAATCGCGCACCTGACGAATGAAGAACGTCGAATCCATGATTTCACCCCGAAAATTCTTTCGCTGATTGGGCTGGCCAATGACCGGATTCCAAAAATTCACATTTCTGAGACGATGCGTGTTACAACTGATACCACAGAAGGGGTTTGGGACTCTTCCATTCAAGCAATAGTAATCAAGCGCACTAAATTGTCATCCTTGGTCGGATATGCAGCAACCCTTTTACACGAAGCGGGACATGCCACTACTGGCATGGTGGACGCCACACGAGAGTTTGAACGCGTGCTAACCGATTATTTAGGAAAGACCGCAGTGGTGGCATTAAATCGGTGAGTGCCAAACCAATTCAGAACTATGGATATATCCTTCAATTGCAGCAGTTGTGGCACACATATTTTGATTGATGAGGCGGGCGCGGGAATGTCAGTTCAATGCCCCAAATGCAATCGGTTATTAACTGTGCCAACGGCAAGCGCGGTGGATTCACCCGCTATACCTGTTCCGTCATCGCCAGTTGCCCCAAATTGTATTTACACACTTTTTCGGGGACGTGGCCCGTCAAAATTAACTCAAATTATCGGTGCTCAGTATTTTCACCGCACGCCAAACCAAACAGTTGAAGGCCCGTTCAATAAACTGGAAATGCGTGGTTTGATTCGGAAGAAAATTGTCGAGCCAGAGACGATGATTCTTTGTCCAGCAACGAAACAGTGGCTTCCTTGCGAACGCTTCCCAGAACTTCCAAAACCAGCTTGCAATAAATTGCTGCACTTTGAGAAAGATGCCAGATTCTCGGCGTTGATTCAGGAAATTCCTCGCAAAATTGTTGAGCATATCGGTGATGTCACCGGTCAGTTGAAAACCAGCCAGTCGGGGTCGAATCAAAACCAGCCACTCTGAGGCAAGGGATTCATATCATTTCTGTATTTTCCGTCAAAGGATTTTCGTTTTGAGTTAGAACGAGCCGGGGCCGAGCGGCGAGCCTTAGCTCGCGGCCCCGGCGGTCGCCGGTTCGTTTGATTTCCTGTTTTTCTTGTTTTCCTGGGTGACCACCGACGCTTCCTTGACCCGGTAGCTTTTGCCGGTGATGGCGACGACTTGGGCGTGATGCAGGAAGCGGTCAATGATGGCGCCCGCCGTGGGTACGTCACATAACAATTTGCCCCACTCTTCGAGCGGCCGGTTGCTGGTCATGATGGTGGAACGGTTTTCGTAACGGCGCATGATGACTTCGAGCAGGTATTCGCCGGAGTGTTTGGGCAGTTGCTTGAGTCCCATGTCATCAATGATGACGAGATCAGGCTTCAAGTATCTGCGCAGGGTCTTGTCCTGCTGGTTGAAGGCTTCATCCTTCAGGAAGTCGCGCACCAGATCGAAGATGGAACGGTAGAGGACGAGGAAGTTCTGGCGGATGGCCTCGTAACCGATGGCCTGGGCCAGATGGGTTTTGCCGACACCGGGCGGGCCGAGGAACAGTACGTCCTTGGCTTCGCGGATAAACCGGCAGCTGGCCAGATCGAAAATCTCTTTCTTGTGAACGGAGGGATTGAAGCTCCAGTCAAAGTCGTCGAGGGTTTTCAAGTGGCGAAAGTCCGCCAGCTTGGTGTGGCGTGCCATCTGGCGTTGCTGCCGGACGTTGAGCTCGTCTTGACAGATGAGTTCGAGGAACTCGGCGTGGCTGAGACGATTGGCGGCGGCTTCCTGCAAGCGCACGTCCAGCGTTTGGATTAGGCCGGAGAGACGGAGTTGTTTCAGGGTGGTTTGGAGGGCGTTCATGTTGGGTTGGTGGTGGTAAAGCAATCGGGCACACAGTCCCGGTAAGTGTCGAGGTTGCGGATGAGCGGATGCGTTTCCAGAAAGTCCAGTTGCGGCGACGGGGCGGCTTGGGCCAACAACGCCCGCAAGTCCCGCAGCCGCCAGGTGCCGTGATGCAGGGCGGTTTGCGCCGCCGCTTCCAGCGCCTTGACCGGATGCTTTTGCGCCAGCGCCAACAGCCCATGCAAAACGCGGGTGCCAATGGGGCCGCGTTGCTGGACCATCGTTTCGGCCCAACTGCCCGTCTGCACGCCAATCAGGCGTGCCCGATCCAGCAGATGCTCCAAGCCCTGTTGCACGACTGGGCGGTAAGGCGAATGCAGATGGGTCGGGTCGGTGGTGAACTGACCCGGTTCGGCCAGCGCATGCACTGCGATGACTTCGCGGCGCTGGTTGAACACCCGGAGCAGTCGGGACTCTCGGCGCGCCCAGACTTGCCGGCCCACATACTCCGGCGGCACGGAATAATAAGCCCGTTGCACCTCAATGTAACCATCCCGATGCACTGTGCGGGGCGCTTCTTCAAATACCGGGAACAAACCCGCCGGCAACGGCAACAGTTTGGCGCGTTCCACTTCGTTGAACACCTTGCCGACCTGCTGGCGGGTCGTGCCATGAATGCGCGTGTCCGCCACGCCGCTTTCCCACTCCGAAAGAAACAGGTTTTGCGCCGCCAGACTCGCAAAGCTCCGGCCCCGCAGCGCATTTTCCTGACCGTATTTGATCCCGGACTCGATCTTGCCTTTATGCCGTGGCATCGCCGGGCGGGTCGGCAACATCACCGTGCCGTAGTGCCGGCAGAACTCTTCGACCTTCGCGTTGAGTTCAGGATCATACCAGTCGGCCCGCGTCACCGCGGCCCGCAGGTTGTCGATGACCAGCGTGCGGGGCACTCCGCCGAAGTAGCGAAACGCATTTTCCAGGCACCGGATGAAGCTCTCGGTCGTCTGCTGCCAGACCACTTCACTGTAGCCCTTGCGCGAATGCGACAGGACGATCCGAAACAAATGCGGTCGCTTCCGTTTGCTGTCCACCAGCACCCACGCGCCCTGGCCAAAATCCACCTGCGCTTCGGCTCCCGCAGCCACTTCCATCCGCACAAACGGCACCGGCTGGGTCTGGCGCAACTGCCGCACAAACCGTTTAACCGCCTGATAACTGCCGGTGTACCCATGTCCGCCGACCAAATCCTGATAAATGCGCTGGGCACTCAACCCGACCGCCACCGCCGCTGCAATCTGCGGCTGCCAGGGCAGGCAGGAACTTTGGCGGCCAGACCCGGAGATCGAAATGGCCGGTTTTGAATCGGAATTAACCTCCGAGCCGGGGGTCAGAATGGCTGGTTTTGCCGCCGGGTCAGGCGCCGAGCCGGGGGTCGAAATGGCCGGTTTTGAATCCGCCAGCCGCAGATACCTGCCCACCGTCTCCCGGTTGACGTCCAGTTCGCGCGCAATCCGCCGGTGGGACCAGCCATGCGCCGCCAAAGTCGTTATGGAATGTTGCAAGCTCACGTTGAGTTGATTCATTGCGTCTTTGTGCGGCATCCGCCGCTCCCAACGCAATGCATCCCTCAAAGTGGCTGGTTTTCATTCGACCCGCCCTGGCTGGTTTTGACCGTCCGCTGACAGGTGACAAGATCAGTGAAGGCGACCTAAAAGTATGGCTGGTCAAGCGAGTTCAAGAATGTGGGTATCAGTGCCCCGATTACGACGAGGGAACTATCAACGATCTTGTGTATGAGGACAGAGTAAATGTCATTATCAGGACAAACAGGCAAACGTGGTTTGGTTATCTTCGATTCTTACAGCAAGGTGGTTCTAACCTTACAAACAAGCCTGTTCTTATCGGATTTTGAATTTCAAAGAGATTTTTAGGAATTTAGTTCAGAGAGTCATCTGCAAGCTGCATTTACTGCGTCAACCAATCGCTTTTTTGCCTGCTGCGGATTCACGAACCAATCGGTTGACCAAATGCGATGAAGTTTCCACCCTCTCTCCATAAGAACTTTTTCTCGAAGCCGGTCACGATCTCTTGCCGCGCGGCTTGAATGATACGTCTTACCATCACATTCAATGCCAAGCGCAAAAAGCCCCGTGTGATGCGGATGCTTCACCGCCAAATCAATGAAGTATCCGGCGACGCCAACTTGACGTTCAGTTTCAAATCCGGCTCTGCGAAGCACTGCTTCCACCTGAATCTCGAAAGGAGAGTCACATTCCTTGCCCGTGACTTCGCCTCGGTCAACTAAAACACCACTTTCTGCGTATTTAAGGAACAGGTGAAAATCGCGGACTCCTTGCCGTTTGCCATCAACTATGATTTGATCGCTGCGAATTGAGGTAAAAACTTCCATCCGCCACTTCGCTCTGGTGATAAGGACATTAAATCGGCGCTCTCCGCCGTCCCGATTCAATGGGCCGAATCGCTGGGTCGGTGTTCCACCTGGTGTATGTGGTCCGTATGTGCATGAGAGGATCATAATGTCTCGCTCGTCGCCTTGAATGTTTTCAAGGTTACGCACAAACAGCGGTTCTTCATTTTGTTCCGCAGCAAGCGTCGCCATCGCAAGATCAAAGCGACGGTCGTCCTGTCGCATTTTTTCGAGTAGATCCATCACGCAATCTTGCTGATAAAGATTCATGGTTACGACACCGATGGTCAGCCGTTCTTTTTGCTGCTTTGCATACTCGCGCAGGACAAGCTCGCGGACGCGCTGTGCAACTGCGTTCGCTTCCAGGGCATTTGTTACCTTGCCAATTGTTGTCGTGGCATTAGTAACGTAATGATAACGAATACCAAGTTCGGAATTACTTCGATCAGATTGTGGAAACAGGATTAAGCGGTTGTCGTATGAAAAGCAATTTGCCGGAGCTATGAGTTTTTCATGCCGGCTGCGATAATGCCAAAGCAATGATGATGAGAGAAGGGAAGCAATGGATGCATCCAGAATGCTTTCGGATTTCCCGCCGTCAATTTCCTCTTCATCTTCGGGCGTCTCATCTTCTTCCAGTGCTGACTCAAAAAAATCACTTGGAGGCATTTGCTTTTGGTCGCCGACAACAATAAGCTGGCTACCTCGCGCAATAGCACCCCAAGCATCTTCGGGGTTAATTTGAGACGCCTCGTCCATAATCACCACATCAAAACCTATTGCTCCTGGAGCAAGAAATTGCGCAACCGCCAAGGGTGTCATCATCCAACACGGACACAAATCTTGCATTGCTCGGCCCGCGTGCTGAACCAGCTTACGAACCGGCCAATGCTTTCGTTTTTTTCCGATTTCGCGCTGAATTAAAGCATTTTCCGTATATCCTTCAGCAGTCTGCCCCTTTTGTCCCTGCGTTACGTCAATATTGGCAAGCCGTTTGGCAATAAAGCGACGATTTGTTTTTAACTGCTTCTCATCATCATCTTGAAATTTTTGACGAAGCCTTTCGTGTTCGTTAGATTGGAAGTAGCGTAGTTCGTCATCAGATTCCCAGACGGCCTTTGCCTGCTGATAAGCGACTGCCCCACGAAAGGTGTCTATCAGAACACTTGTTGAAATGTGGGCATTTTCCCCGTGCTTAACGAGATTGTTAAGACCGAGCTTTTTTGCGGCTTCTTGTTCGCGCAGAAGCGCGGCATAATTTGGAAGAAGTGGAATTTTTGATTTGAACGCTGCACAATGTTGTTCGACTTCACGTGGCGTGCCATTCGTTGAAAGAATGGCAAATGGGCCGTCTCCCCACACGCGGCCAAAAAACCCCAAAGAATCTTGCGTCTGTTTGATGACATTTTTCAGCGCGGTCAACTTCGCCTCAATACCAAGTAAAGTTTCACAACGTGCAGTTGTATCGGTAGCAGCCAGCCAATCCCCCATTGAAGGCGACAGACCGCGAGCAATGGCAGCCCACTGACGGTGGTTTTGAATCTGTGTGACTTCAAGGCGGGTGGCGTCAGTTCCAAGCCGCTCCCTCCAACTCTGCAAAGTCATTTCCAATTCGATGGCGCGGCGCAGGCTCGCAGTGGCTTGTGCGAGATCGTGAACCGTAAAATCGCTTGATTGGCTATGCGACTCTACAACTTCAAGAGCACTCGTGGTCTTTGCATTGCGATCGGCGGTTTGAGACGACCACGCGACCAAAGTCGTCGTTAATTGAGTATCATGAAGCGGAAGTGCAAAACTGTCTTGCAGCTTGCGAATGCGACTCCGGAGGTCTTTCGCGCGGGAAACCAACTCTTGCCACCAATGTAAACGATTTTCTGTTTCATCGGAAAGAATCCAGTGCAGCAGACCGCCGGTAGCACCGTGCTGACGCAACGCATCAAGCCAATCGAGCGTTGTGGTGATTTGTTCAGCCGAAAGGAGTGAAGGTTCTTCTTGAAGAATCTCCTTCCAATGAATGAACACCTTGGTTGCGGCCTCGATTTCGTGCGCGTCATCCAACGATTCCCGAATTTCGAGAATGTTCAGATGGTTGTCAAACGTCCATTCAAGCGCTTGAGCGCGGGATGTGACGGTGGCTCGAATCAGCAACGCCAGCTTGTTTTGCAACTCTGCGCCACTAACATCTCCCGAAAGCCAAGTCGCCATTTCTTGGCTCAAGAAATCTTCCTTTAGACAGGCGATTTGTTGGCCAAAACTTTGAGCGGTGTTAATCAGCGGCAAATGCTTTTCCACTTCTAACTTCCTGCCGATAATAGCGCCAACAATTCTGGGAGCGATGTTGTGCTTGTCCAACTCGGCAAGCCAAGTCACGTCTTCGCGTAGAGCGGCGGTGTCGAGATTCGCCGCCACAACCGGTTCAGCAAGGTCGGCGTGTTGACGCAGTGAGAGTGCTAACTGTTGAAGTTGCTCTAGCTGGCTAATGCGACTGGCAAGTTGCGCAAACGTAGCGTTCGGTTGAAGTTTGACCTGCGCTTGAATTCTTTCTGCCAATTTCTTCACCACCGTCTCTGTTCGACTCAGCACTCCGCAAAGTTCTTGGAGTTTCACAGTCCGTGGCTCTGCCGCAAGTAATGATAAAGGAACAATGCCGGACAACTCCTGACGATTCTGCTCGACGAGTTGCACCAGAATTTCAATCACTTTTACACCATTCCGCAGACTCTCGACATCACGAACGGATGATTGCACAAATGAAGCCACCTCACTCAACTGTGTCGCCGACTTCAATTGTTGAATCCACGCAAGCGTTGGTTCAATCGTCTGCCATTTAGTTTCGATGTCGCGAAATATCCCGCCCAAAAGAGTTCCCGCTGGTGAACTCTGAAAAGCAATTCGCCGGCGCTCATGTGCCTCAAGCTCGTCGAGAATTGTGAGCGTATCTTCATCGGTTGGAAATGGCGGGTTGAAAAAAGATCGCGTGTTTTTGCGAGTCTTATGGTAGCGGCCCGAAAACCAACGCCACCAATAACCAGCAAGCGAACGCAACTCTCGTCTTTGGGCAACGATTGATTCCACATCGGGCAAGTCCCGAAATGCAACTCGATCAGAGTTCCGCTCTCGAAAAAGTTGGAGTTCTCGGCCCTCGGCAACCGCCATCGAAACTATTTCCACGTTTGCTTGGAGACAGAGAGCTTCAATCGGAAGTCCGGCGGGCGCTTGCGGACGATTAACCAACAACATAAACAGCGATTCGGCCTGATGAATCTGGTCAAGACTCTCTGGAGGGAGCAGCGGCCACTGATCAAAGTGACTCTTAAAAATATCAAGCGCGGCTTGAACCGCTTTGTGCAACTTTTCAATCTTTTCCGCAAGCTGCGCAACGGATTTCAACGGCTGATTCTGAAGCCCAAGCTCATGGATGATTCTGGCTGCCTCACGCTGCGATGTGAGAACATCAGCTTCTACTGGTTGGCCAACCTGTATTTCAGGAAACCAATCGCAAGATTCATGATAACAATTCTTGTAAGACTGGAGAACTGCACTGAACAACCGCAACGCCGCTGTGGGATTGACTTTCCCGATGAGCCGTGTGAGTATGTTCTCCGTTCCGTTTGCAGGAATTTGAAGCAGCGCAGCAGGGACTTCCGCAAGGATCGCGAGATTTTGTAAGTCACCAACCGTGAGTGCATCATTGCCGAAGACATCAGAGGAGAATCCAGTTGGCGCTTTGTTGGCAACGTTGCGAAGCAAACACTCCACATCCGAGAGATTTTGTTCAAGGCCCGGCAATTCGCAGACACGAACCTCGCCGAGTAAGTGTTGGCATAAGCAGCGAGCGGATTCATCCAATTCAGTTGCGACGATTCCCTGTTGGAAGCGTGCTGAATCAGCAACACGGGATTTCAGCCGTGCTACGCTGGCATGGTAACGCGAGAGACGTTGAGCCAACGCCCGCGACTCATTCTGTCTAGTGGCATCTTCAAGCACATGCAGCGCGAGCAATAGTTTGCTCCCACTCGGAATGTGCAAATCGGGATTCGCATGGTGATTTGCCAGCAACTCAACGTGCTTCCAAGTAATCTCGGCTTTATTCAATGATTGTTGTTCGGCCTGCCAGATTGCATGTATGCCAGCCGGTTTCAGGTTCGCATAAGCAGAAAGATCCTCCGCCCACCGCAAGATGTCGTTTAATTCGTCAAGAGATACTTTGGCTGAAGAAAGTGAACTACGAGGACTGATCACTGACACGACCGCATTAAGTGCGTCTGTGGCGCGGGAAACGACGTAGTTCCGATTTTCGTCAGAGATGCGAAGATGCCGTCTTGCCTTCGTCATTTGCCGATAAAATTCTTCCAAGTCGCGCTCCAATCGCGCGACGGCAGTTGTGTTGTCTGGCGATTGCCACAAAAACGCCAACAGGTTCGGCAGAACATCCTTCAAAACGTTGAAGCGGCTCTTGTTGATTTGGCCCACGAGTTGTTCAACCTTTGCAACCGTCAAATTGTGAAATTCTTCCGGTAGAAGCGTGAGTTCTTCCGCTACAATCACTGCGGATTGTTCTAGCTGGCGGATGACAGCCTCGATTTGCTGCGTATCCATTGGGCCAAGTTTCAATGGCGTCCAGTTTGACCAAGTTTTACCGACTTCGGCCTTCAGGCGATGCCACTGGTGGAGGGTTTGCTCGCGTTTCTCAAGCCAATCGGGCGGGGCTTCAGTATCAAGAACTGAGACAACGAGAAGTTCATCATTCCATTCGTTGCCCCATGCTTCTCGCAACATTAGATGAAGGGCTGTGGCTCTTTGAATCAGCGAACAAGCACTCTGATTGAAACCCACAGGTTGTTCGCGTAACCGAGCTGCGTGGGCGTTGAGTTTTTTTGCCAGAGCTACAACTGGATTATTTAGAGTGCGCCGCCAATCAGGGCTTTCACGCAATCGCGCGCTTGTGGCGAGATGCTTGTGCATCTCAGTGACCCGAGCTTTGTCACTGAACAGAGGCAAGCAGAAAGGTGCCAATTCCACTATTTCCAAACGGCGTCGAACAACTTGAAGCGCCGGAAGCTTTTGAGCGACGAAAAGAACCCGCTTACCTTGCGCCATTGCAACCGCAATAAGATTGGTGATCGTTTGTGACTTACCGGAACCGGGCGGTCCTTGAACCACCATCGAAACACCCTTTTGTCCTGCGAGCAATGACGCATACTGAGTGCTGTCCGAGTCCATCACTATCGGCAAGTCTTCAGTTTCTTGATGATTTGCGACCTCGTCATCGCTGGGAATGCCATCTCGCTGCGGCAATGGATCGCCGTTCAAAATTGCGCTGACAATTGGATGGTCAGTCGGGGATTTCCCAGCCGGCCATTCACTCGGATTCAGATCAAGCCATAGCCGGTAGCGTGCAAAATTGAAGAATCCGAGGGCGATCGTTGGATTCACTTTCCAATTTTTCTTCGTTCTCAATGCACGACCGACGCGTGAAAAGTAGTCATTCGCGGTTTCATCCTCTTCAAGATCAAGGTCGGGCAGGTCTAACGCGAAATCCTGTCGAAGTTTTTCTGCGAGACATGGATTCCCTTGAGGTTGGTCAACGTCCATGTGAACTATGAATTCTCGCTCACCGCCTTCCTCTGTCCTCCGTTGATCGAGATTAACGTGGACCAAAATCAACGGAGCGAACAGCGGTTCGTTGGCTCTGGGATGAGGTTCGGCCTCGCACCATTCAAGAAATCCAATGGCAAGAAACAGCGCACTGTCCCCCGTGGAATTTGCGAGCGTGTTTTGTTCATTCCTGATTTTAGTGAGCCGTTTGCGAAACGCTTCATCTGGCAGCAACGAAACCAAGTTGCCCTTCTGAAGAAACTGCGACACGCCGCGAATCGAACCACGAACATCTTCCCAGTCCTCGTGGCCAAGTCTTGCAAGTGAAAGACCCGCTTCGGGATTTGGGCTTGATTCAGCACTGGATTGCAGACGCAACTCTTGTGCAATTTGCTCCTGTTGATCGCGAGTTAGGCCGACAACTTCGATGTGCCTCTCATCCTCAACCAAGTGTTGCCAAAGAAACTCAATGTGGCCTTTCAGCACGGCATGCTTGTGCGCTTTTAGGTCATCTCGGTAATTCGGATTACCGGGCCGGAAATTTAGAAGCCGGTTACGCAGCGTGAGGTCGAGGAGGCGCTGCCTCGACCGTCGAAGTTTTTCTACAACATCTCCGGCGACCGAGTCTTTGCGAGCGGCGCGATTATTCGGCAACTGCTTGCTCATGGCGGTTGATTCGGCGTGAATGCTTTCGCGCTAAAAATACCAGACACACCTCCACCTTGGAAAGTCGGGGTTTTTGTTTTATTGCTACGTTAATTCACGTCCTCGCAAGTCAATAGTCGGTTGTCCACCAATGCGGCATTGAGGTTTGCCGTGTTCATCTCGCCCATTGAAAACACTTTGTTTCAAGTTTTCGCCAAAGGCGGAGATTTTTTGAAGCGAACCGCGAAACGTCGTCATTTGTGACCGCCGTGACCAACGCACGGTTTGCTTCGTTCCACGGGCTGCCCGTCGTCCCTGTCCCCCTTTCGACGACACCCGTTCCGCTTCTCAAACCGCGCGCTCGTCACGAACTTGCATGGTGCAAAGGCCGCAGGAGCGGCGGGCTTCCGTCTGTGGCTCGGCGGCGGGCGTTGCGCTCCGGCTCCGTTTCACTATGCGCTTCTCTCCGCCTCTGCTCCACTGTTCCCGCCCACCGACCGCAGACCGAAGCCGGATTGTTTATTTTCCTCGCGCCATCCGCCGCGACTCGGCTTGACGCACGAGAACACCACGAGCGCGATTGACCTCCCGCGCCAGTTCCGATTCAGCCGGAAGTGCCGTCAGATATTCACGGACGAGC
>Ga0187880_1000218_pt1 | contig 48944 bp, 48 predicted proteins | sample June2016WEW_19_4_FD_132998 | JGI IMG/M metagenome (GOLD analysis project Ga0187880, IMG submission 132998) | Peatland microbial communities from SPRUCE experiment site at the Marcell Experimental Forest, Minnesota, USA - June2016WEW_19_40 | ecosystem: Environmental > Terrestrial > Soil >... | reverse complement strand
GCACGGTCAGCGCGAGTGCTGGCGTGGCGATGCTGGAGAGCGGGGCCGGCCGCGGGGATCTGCTCCGCAACGCCGACGTCGCCCTGATGCACGCCAAGCGCCAGGGCAAGGGCCGCTACGTCTTCTACCGGGCCGAGATCCACTCCAGCGAGGTCGAGCGGATCGCCTTCGCGCGAGACCTGCGCACGGCCCTGGAGCAGACCAATTCGTCCTCCATTACCAGCCGATCGTGGACTCGAAGAACCGGAAGATCCTCGGCGTCGAGGCCCTGGTGCGGTGGCAGCATCCCGAGCGCGGCCTGGTGCCCCCCCTCGACTTCATCCCCCTCGCCGAGGCGACCGGGCTGATCGTCCCCCTGGGTGCCTGGATCCTGCGCGAGTCCTGCATCCAGACCCAGAAGTGGCGGACCAGCCACCCCAGCCTGTTCAAGGACTTCCTGCTCAGTGTCAACGTCTCGGCGCGCCAGCTCTTCGGCACCCAGCTCCAGAACGACGTGGTCGCCGCCCTCAACGAGTCCGGGCTGGACCCGCGTCACCTGGTCCTGGAGATCATCGAATCCCAGGTGATGACCGACGTCAGCGCGGCGCTGCGGCAGTTCGCGGCGCTCAAGGAGATCGGGGTCCGGATCGCCATCGACGACTTCGGCACCGGCTACTCCTCGCTCGGCCACCTCCGGGAGCTGCCGGTCGACTTCCTCAAGCTGGACAAGAGCTTCACCGACAGCATCACCGAGTCGGTGAAGAGCCAGGAGCTGATGCGGACCGTGGCCCAGCTCAGCCGGGCGCTCTCCATCGCCACCGTCGCCGAGGGCGTGGAGACACTGGAGCAGGCCGACGTGCTGAACACCCTCGACGTCAACCTCTGTCAGGGCTTCTACTTCGCGCGCCCGATCGATGCCGACGGTCTCTCGCGGATGCTGAAGCGGGTGCGCCGCCTGCCGGAGACGGTGGGGGCCCGTGGCTCCGCGCCGGCCGCGGGCGGAGGACGGCTCACGGTCGCGGTTCCCAAGCCCGGCCAGATGGCCATCACCACCCTGCCCAACTGAGATCACCGCGCCAGAGCTGGCCCGGTTCGGGCGGCGTGCGGCTCAGTCTCGCCCGGGTCGGGCGACCTGCGGTTCAGTCCCCGGTGCGGCGGGCCGCGGCGTCGGCGGCAGTGGTGCGGAGTCGGTGGTGGGGCGGCGCGCAGCCGGAGCCGCGTACCCAGGGGCGTGCGGCTGGTAGCGGAGGCCGCGGGCCCCGCGGGTGGCGGAGAAGACGGCCGCCACCGCCATCAGCCCCATCGACCCGTAGAAGGCCGAATGCAGCCCGCTGGCGAAGGCAGTGGCCAGCTGCCCGTGCAGCGAGGTGGAGCCGACGAAGATCGCGAAGGCGAGCTGGCGCGGGATGCTCCGCGACGCCAGCACGATGGCCATCGAGAAGGAGAAGACCATGCCCACATTGGCAAAGGTGCGCAGCATCCCCGACGAGATCCCGAAGAGCTGAGGCGGTGACGCCTTCATCACGGCCGAGGTGTTGGCCGGGAAGAACGAGCTGGCCCCGAGGCCGTTGACCAGGCTCGCCATCACCACCACCCAGAGCGAGGTGTCCACCGTGAGCTGGGCGTAGATGAAGAGCGCCACCACCTGGGTCGCGAGCCCGGCGGTGGCCGGGATCACGGGCCCGACGCGGTCGGCGAGACGCCCGGCGAAGGGGCCCACCGCCCCTCCCACCAGGTAGCCGGGCACCAGGAGCAGCGAGGCGTCGAGCGCCGAGAGGCCGCGGGTCCCCTGCAGGTACATGATCACCAGGAAGAGGACGCAGAAGTTGGCGAGCCCCTGGAAGAAGGAGGCCAGCAGCGACGGCGTCATGGTGGGGATCCGGAGCAGGGAGAGCTTGAGCATCGGCTCCGCCTGCCGCCACTCGATCAGGGCGAAGATGCCGACGAGGACGACGCCACCGACGAGGTAGCCGAGGATCGTCGGGTCGAACGAGGACGACGCCAGCGAGGTCATCGCCCAGAGCACCCCGAAGAGCCCGAGCCCGAGCGTGACCATGCCCGCGACGTCGAGGCGATGCCGCCGCCTCTCGCCCACGTCGTGCAGGACGCGGACCGCGAGCAGCACCGCCGCGATCCCGATCGGAACGTTGATCCAGAAGATCCAGCGCCAGGAGAGGTAGGTGACGATCACCCCGCCGAGGACGATGCCCAGGACCGCCCCGGCGCTCCAGCCGATGCCGTTGAACCCGTACGCCTTGCCCCGCTCGTGGGGAGGGAACAGGTCGGCGATCACGGCGCCGCTGTTGGCCGTCACCAGCGCGCCGCCGATCCCCTGGAGCACCCGGAAGCCGATCATCGACGAGCCGTCCCAGGCCAGCGCGCAGAGAGCCGAGCCGACGATGAAGACGATGAATCCGGCCTCGTACATCCGCACCCGGCCGAACATGTCGCCCAGCCGCCCGACCTGGGTGGCGAGCAGGGTGATGACGAGCAGGTAGCCGATGATCACCCAGATCACCGAGGAGAGGTCGACCCGCAGTCCGCGCTCGATCTCGGGCAGGGCAAGGACCACGATCGTGGTGTCGACCGCGGTGATCAGCACCCCGGTCATGACCACGGCCAGTCCCAGGTTCCGGCGCACCGGGCGCGGCGCGACCGGCGGGGCCGGGGAGGCGACGGGGCTCACTCCCCGAGGATACCGTCGCGGACCCTGGGCACCGTCGCGCCGATCACCGCGCTCCGCTCAGATGTTCACCCGGGCCATGTGCTCCGCGGGGTAGCGGTCCCCGGCCGCGGCTCCAGCGGGCGCGATCGCCTCGATGGCGGCGAGATCCTGCGGCGTCAGGTCGACCGCGAGCGCGGCCACGTTCTCCTCGAGGTAGCGTCGCCGCTTGGTGCCGGGGATGGGGACGATGTCGTCGCCCTGGGCCAGCACCCAGGCGAGGGCCAGCTGCCCGACGGTGCACCCCTTGCTCGCGGCGACGTCACCGAGAGCCGCCACCAGCTCGAGATTGCGGGCGAGGTTCTCCTCCTGGAAGCGGGGCGTGTGGGCCCGGAAGTCCTGGGCACCGAACTGCGCCGTGCTGCTGATGGTTCCGGAGAGGACGCCACGACCGAGCGGGCTGTACGGGACGAACCCGATGCCCAGCTCGCGGCAGGTGGCGAGGACCTCCTTCTCGGGGTCGCGGGTGAAGAGCGAGTACTCACTCTGCACGGCGCTCATCGGGTGGGTGGCGTGGGCCCGCCGGATGGTGGCGGGAGCCGCCTCCGAGATGCCCAGGCAGCGCACCTTGCCGGCGGCGACCAGCTCCGCCATCGCGCCCCACGTCTCCTCGACCGGAACGGTGGTGTCGACCCGGTGCTGGTAGTAGAGATCGATGTGGTCGACGCCGAGCCGCTCGAGCGAGGCATCGCAGCAGGCGCGCACGTACTCGGGGCGGCCGTTGACGCCGATCCAGGAGCCATCCTCGCGGCGCTGGTTGCCGAACTTGGTGGCGAGCACCACCTCGTCCCGCCGTCCGGCGATCGCCCGTCCCACCAGCCGCTCGTTGGTGAAGGGCCCGTACATGTCCGCGGTGTCGAGGAAGGTGACCCCCAGATCGAGGGCGCGATGGATCGTGGCGACGGACTCGACCTCGTCGGCGGGGCCGTAGGACTGGCTCATCCCCATGCACCCGAGGCCCTCGGCGGAGACCTCCAGACCCTGGGAGCCCAACCTGCGCTGCTTCATCTTCACGCCCTCCTTGATTGCCGCCGACCCACCATACTCGGCAGCCCCCGCTCAGCCGGACGCGCCCCCGCATGCGCCGCCGCCGCTTCGAGCGGCGGGCCACAATCGGGTGCCATGGCCTGCGACTGGCTCCTGATCGATGGCTCGAGCCTCATCTTCCGCGCCTTCTACGGTGTCCCCTCGAGCGTGAGCGGCCCGAATGGCCAGCCGATCAACGCGGTGCGCGGCTTCCTCGACGCCCTGACCCGGCTGATCGTCGAGCGGCGACCGCGGCGGCTCGCCGTGGCGAGCGACCAGGACTGGCGGCCGGCGTGGCGGGTGGAGCTTATCCCAGGCTACAAGGCGCACCGGGTGGCGGAGCCGGTGCCGCCGCTCCTGGAGCCCCAGATGCCGGTGATCGCGGAGGTACTCCGAGCCATCGGCGTCGATCAGGTGGGCGTGGCCGACCACGAGGCCGAGGACGTGATCGCCACCTGGAGCGCGCTCGCCGCCGGCACCGTGGAGGTGGTGAGCGGCGATCGGGACCTCTTCGCCCTGGTCCAGGACCCCCGGGTCCGGGTCCTGTACCCGGAGAAGGGCGGGATGGCGGTCGTCGACGAGGCGGAGGTGACCCGTCGCTACGGGGTCCCCGGCCGCCTCTACGCGGACTTCGCCGTCCTCCGCGGCGATCCCTCCGACGGCCTCCCCGGGCTCCGGGGAGTGGGCAGCGGGCGGGCGGCCGCATTGATCAGCCGGTACGGTGGGGTGGCCCAGATGCTGCGAGACGCCCCGCTGGGCGACGCCGACCGCGACTACCTGGAGCGGGCGATGCGGGTGGTCCAGCCGGTCCTCGACCTGCCCATCGGCCTGCCCCCGGGGAGGCGCGATCGGTATCCCGCCGACCCCGCGGCGGTGGCGACGCTGGTGGCGCGCCAGGGGATCAGGGGCGCCTGCGATCGCCTGGTCACGGCCCTGGCCGGGATGGGCTGAGAGCTCACAGCTCCGGGCTCCGCGACTTCTTCTCGCCCGGATGGTCGAGGCCTTGACACTTGTGATCGGCTGATCAATAATCTCCGCATGACCCCACGTGAGGCCTCCGCCCGGATGCGCCAGACGTCGGAGGAACGCCGCGAGCAGGTGGTCGAGGCGGCCATCCGCGAGTTCGCAGAGCGCGGCTACGAGGCGGCGAGCACGGCCGCCATCGCCGAGCGCGCCGGCATCAGCCAGCCGTACATCTACGCACTCTTCCCCAACAAGCGCGATCTCTTCCTGGCCGCCCACGACCGGGTGCAGGGACGGATCCGGGCGACCTTCCGGGAGGCCGCCCGTGGCGCCCGCACCCCGGAGGAAGCCCTCGGACGGATGGGCATGACCTACCCGGAGCTGATCGCGGACCGCTACGAGCTGCTCATGCAGTTGCAGGCGTACGCGGCGTCGGCCGATCCCGAGATCCACGCGCACTGCGCACGCGGCTTCCGGGCCCTGGCGGACGACGTCCGCCAGCTGAGCGGTGCGACGCCCCGCCAGATCGCGGAGTTCTTCGCCGCCGGGATGATCGCGAACGTGACCACCGTCCTCGGAATCCCGGAGCTGTGCGCCCCGCTCTGGGAGGAGAAGCACGGGGCCGTTGATGGCGCGGAGAAGCCCGCATCCGCAGGAACCGGCACCGGCGGCTGAGGTCGCGGCCGCAAATCCCGCGAATTGATGGATGCATCAATAAAGGAGAGCCCCGATGTCCCCGTCCACGACTCGAGCCTCGACACCGTCGACAGCCGCCGTCCCAGCCCCGGCCCGCACCGGCTGGACCCTGGCCCTGGTCTCGCTCGCACTGTTCATGGTCACCCTCGACAACCTGGTGGTGACCTTTGCCCTGCCCAGCATCCGCCTCCAGTTCCACGCCGACATCGCCTCGCTGGAGTGGACGGTCAACGCCTACACCCTGAGCTTCGCCGTGCTGCTGCTCTCCGGGGCCGCCCTCGGTGACCGGTTCGGCAGGCGCCGGATGTTCATCCTCGGGCTGGGCATCTTCACCCTTGGCTCGGCGGCCGCCGCGCTGGCGCCGAACGCCGCCGCGCTGATCGCCGCCCGGGCATTCCAGGGCGCCGGGGCGGCGGTGGTCATGCCCCTCACCCTCACGCTGCTCTCCGAGGCCTTCCCCGCCGGCCGCCGGGGGGTGGCCCTGGGGATCTGGTCCGGCATCAGCGGCCTCGGGGTCGCGCTGGGCCCGGTCATCGGCGGGGCTGTGATCAGTGGCATCTCCTGGCACTGGATCTTCTGGATCAACGTCCCGGTCGGTCTCGTGGTGGGCCCGCTCGCCGTGCTCCGCCTCAGCGAGAGCCGCGGCCCCAACCGGCGGTTCGACGTCCCCGGGCTGGTGCTGGCCACCGGCGGCCTCTTCGGGATCGTCTACGGGCTGGTGCGCGCCAACGCCATCGGCTGGGGGAGCGGCACCGTGCTCGGCTCGATGCTCGGCGGCGCCGTCCTGCTGGCCGTCTTCACCCTCTGGGAGCTGCGCTCGCCGGCGCCCATGCTGCCGATGCGCTTCTTCCGCAGCCGAGCCTTCACGGCCACCAACGCCGTCTCCTACACGATGTACTTCGGGATGTTCGGGTCGGTCTTCCTGCTGGCCCAGTTCTTCCAGACGGCTCAGCACTTCACCGCGCTGCAGGCGGGGCTGCGGACGCTCCCCTGGACCGGGATGCCGATCCTGGTGGCGCCGGTGGCGGGGATCCTCTCCGACCGGCTGGGCAGCCGCCCGCTGATGGCGACCGGACTGGCACTGCAGGCGATCGCGCTGCTGTGGATCGACCGGGTCCTCTCGCCGGGGATGCCCTACGCGTCGGTCATCGTCCCCTTCATCCTCGCCGGTACCGGGATGGCGCTCGTCTTCGCGCCGGCCGCCAACGCCGTGCTCTCGGCGGTCCGCCCCGACGAGGCCGGCCAGGCCTCCGGGGCCAACAACGCCATCCGCGAGGTCGGCGGCGTCTTCGGGATCGCCGTGCTGGCCGCGGTGTTCTCGCACGTCGGCGGCTACGCGAGCCCGGTCCAGTTCGTCGCCGGTCTGCAGCCCGCCGTGCTGGTGGGCAGCGGGGTGCTCGCCGTGGGCGCCCTGGCAGCCCTGATGGTCCCGGGTCGTTCGCTGCGCCCCCGCGCCGTGGCGCCGGCCCCGATCGGAGAGCGGGAGGAGGCCGGAGCGGCGGCCTGAGCCGCGCCGGAATTCAGCTGGATCTCCACCGGAGGGCACCGCCGGGCCGCGACCCGGCGGTGCCCTCGCTGACGAGCTCCCCAGCCCGGGACCCCCCTCAATGGCCGAGATCGAACCACTTCGTCACGAATAATTCGTCACGAAACACCTCGAGCACGCGAAACACCCGTTGCCAACCCCTGGCAGTGTCCGGGAAGAACCCGCGGTGCCATGTGACCATATTGACACGTGACTGATTAGTAACCTATAGTGCCGTCATTGGACGACGACGACAGGGTCTTCCGGGCGCTGGCCGACCCCACCCGGCGGCACCTCCTCGACCGGCTCTTCGAGCGCGACGGCCGCACGCTCACCGAGCTCCTCGAGGGGGTGGAGATGAGCCGGTTCGGGGTCATGAAGCACCTGAGGGTCCTGGAGGAGGCGGGGATGGTGGTGACCCGGCGTGCCGGTCGCGAGAAGCTCCACTTCCTCAACGCCGTCCCGGTCCAACTGATCGCCGACCGCTGGGTCGGCAAATACACCCGCGAGAGGGCGGCGGCGCTCGTCGACCTCAAAGCGGCACTCGAGGAAGGAGGAGTCCCCGTGTCCCCGACCGCAACCAAGCCCAGGCAGCTCTACCAGGTCTACATCAAGGCCAGCCCCGAGAAGGTCTGGCAGGCCATCACCACGCCCGAGTTCACCACCCGCTACTTCTACGGGTGCTACATCGAGTCGACGTTCAAGCCCAAGGCCAAGCTCACCCACTACACGGGGGACCGCTCCTCGGTGATGGTCGAGGGCGAGATCATCGAGGCGGATCCGCCGCACCGGCTGGTCCACACCTGGAACCTCCGCTACGACCCGAAGTTCGCCGCCGACGCGCCGAGCCAGGTCACCTGGGAGATCGCCTCCGAGGACGGCCAGGTCAGCAAGCTCACGGTGATCCACGAGTTCGAGACCGAGGACGAGTCCTTCGCCGAGGTCGCCTCCGGCTGGAGCTGGGTGGTCAGCAACCTCAAGACCTTCCTGGAGACCGGGGAGGCGCTGCCCAGCCACGACTGACCGGCGACCATCGGACGCCGGAGGTCACCGAACGCCGGTGACTCCTCAGGGTGCCGCCGCTCCGCCGTGGGGCGGCGGCATCGAGGCCTCGCGCCGTCGCGGGGCCGGGCTGGGCGGCCCCACCGAGTGAGGCTCGCCGCTCAGGGCAGGGGGTGAGCCGCGAAGAAGGCCCAGATCACGCTGTCGGCGTCGACCGCGTTCGATTGCGGGCCGAGCAAGCTGGTCAGCGAGCTCGGCATGGCCGGGCCGCCCGGCCACTCGTGGCCCTCCCCGGTGACGCTGTAGAGCGCGACGCTCGCCCCCCCGCCGCAGCCCTGATACACCGTCAGCGTGTAGCCGGAGCCGCCGGTGGTGGCGGGTGTCGTCGAGCACTGGTCCTGCTCCGCCCAATCCAGCGCCGCCTGGGGGACCGAGTACGTCCAGTACGCCTCCCCGTTGCCGTCGTAGGGGTCGACCGGATCGGCGGTGCCGTGGAAGGCGATGACCGGCACGGCGCGGGTCGCCGGGCAGGGAGTCGGGCGGCGCAGCCCGCTCACCGGGGCCACCGCGGCGAAGATCGGGGAGGCGTCGCAGCCGAGCTGGCTGGCCATGCGGGCGCCTCCGGAGAAGCCGGTGGCGTACACCTCGGAGGTGTCGACGCAGTACCGGGCCTCCAGGGCGCCGACCAGCTGGGTGAGAAAGGAGACGTCGTCGGCGGAGCCGCCCGGCTTCCCGCGACCGCCCACCAGCGGTTCCCCGGGCACGTTCCAGTCGAAGCCCGTCCCGTCCCGGATCAGCCCCTGCGGGTAGGCGACGATGAAGCCGTCGCGGTCGGCGGTCGCGTCCATGCCGCTGAAGCTCTCCTGGTCTGAGGCGGTGGCACCGCTGCCGTGCAGGTTGAGCACCAGCGGAGTTGGGCTGGAGGCGCCGTAGCCGGTGGGGACGTGGACGATGACGAGGCGGCTGTGGCCTCCCACCCGCAGGCTGAGCGTCACCGACCCGGACGACGCCGCCTGGCCGCAGCCGCTGGCGCCCGCCACCGCCGGCAGGGCCAGGCTCGAGGTCGCGACCTCGGTCGCGCTGCCCGCGCTGTGACAGGCGCTGACCAACACGCAGATGGCCGCCGCCATCGCGATCCGCCCGACCACGGCGCCCGACAACCGGGGGCGTGACAACCGGGTGGGTGTCACCGGGGTGCGTTGAGGGGGATGCGCGTGGGACCTGTCACCAAGGATGGGCTCTCGGTGGTGCCTTTTCGGTCAGCGCAGAAAGCGTAGCAGCGGCCCCACGGGCCACCCCGGCCGCGAGATCAGCCGGTGTAGCCCTCGACGGTCTCCGGCGGGCGCACCGACGCCTCGTCGGGGTCCAGGCCGTATTCCCGCCGGGCCTGCCGCTGGCGCAGCAGGTCCCAGCACTGGTCCAGGTGCACCTGCACGTCGCGGAGCCGGCGCCGCTGATCCTCGTCCATCCCCACGCCCCCCGCCGCGCGGGCGTAGAGCGCGTCCTCCTCACCGACAAGCCGCTCGATGTGCTGCAGGACCTCGGTGTCTTCCATGATCGACCTCCTGGTATCGCCGGCGGGGCTCGAAGCCGGGGCCGAGCTCCGGTGCCATCTCTGACCTTGCTCGCGCCACCTGCTTGATACCATCCTGGGCATGGCAACTCTGGGCACCTCCCAGCTCTTCGCCGGATTGCCTGAACGCGAGATCAAGGAGATCGTCGAGAAGTTCGAGGAGGTGCGCCATCCGGCGGGGTGGGAGGTCACCCCGGGGGGCGGCGCCGGTGCCGGGTTCATGGTCGTCGGGGACGGGCAGCTCGACGTGGTGCTGCCCGATGGACGCACCCGGGAGCTCGGTCCCGGGGAAGCCTTCGGCGAGATGGCGCTGCTCGACAAGGGACGGCGCAGCGCCACCGTGCGAGCCCGGACCGACGTGACCATCTACTGGCTTCCGGCGTGGGAGTTCAAGCCCCTCCTGATCGACCATCCGGAGGTCAGCTACCGCCTGTTGGAGCAGCTGAGCCGCCGGCTCCGGCGGGCGGAGGGGGCCGGCTGAGCCGTCCCGGGCTCCCGGGGAGGCGGCCCGGCTTCCCTGCCATCCTCTGATGACGCGGTGACGCAGCGCCCGCCCCGGGCGAGGATCGCCACCACGCAGCGGGAGGAAGGTCCATGAGCACGCTGGCACGATCACTGCTCGACGACGTCCGGCAGACCCTGTTTCCACGCCGGGGCGCGAGGCACGGCTTGCTGCCGCCCCTGCTGGTCGGCATGACCGTCATCACCGGCGTGGTCGACGCCTTCAGCTACCTCGTGCTGGGCCACGTCTTCGTGGCCAACATGACCGGCAATGTCGTCTTCCTCGGCTTCGCCCTGGCCGGGGTCGGCGGGTTCTCGGTGGTCACCTCGGTGGTCGCGGTGGGCGCCTTCGTCGTGGGCGCCGCCGGCGGTGGGCTCCTCCGCTCGCACCTGGGCACCCGGGTTGGGCGACATCTCGCCGCGGCCACCGGGATCCAGCTGCTCCTGATGGCGGTGGCGCTGCTCCTCTCCGCGGTCGTGGCCGGGTCGGTGCACGGCGCGCTCCGCGACGGACTGGTGGCCATCCTGGCGGCCGCCCTCGGCATCCAGAACGCCACCGCACGCGGGCTGGCCGTCCCCGACCTGACGACCACGGTGCTCACCCTGACCATCACCGGCATCGCCGCCGACGCCCGCGCGGCAGGGGGCAGCGGGGCCAGAGCCGGCCGCCGCCTGATCTCGGTCGCCGCCATGCTGGCGGGAGCCGTCGTCGGCGCCGTGCTCATCCTCCGCGGCCAGGTGACCGCCGCTCTGGCGGTGGCGGTGATCCTGATGGCGGCGATCGTGGCGTCGACCCGGTGGGTCCCGAGGTGGGCCGGCACCTGAGACGCACCGCGTGCTCCCGCCGGCACCGCCCACCCGACACCTGATGCAGGACTCGAGGCTGTGACCAAGTCATGGTGGCGGTGAGCGCCCGCCAGGCCCGGTGCCATCCTCAGCCTGCCGTGGTCGACAACGTCTGCACCGGGTGCTGGAGGTGGTTTCCCGGCACGGCCAGGACCTGCCCCGGGTGCGGCGCTCCGCTCACCCCCTCCAACGCCGCCGCGGCATCGCCCGCCCTCGCCGATCCTCCGCGCCCGCCGGCGCCCGCCCCGGCGGCGGCGGTTGCCGCCCCGCCCCGCAGCCATCGGCTCCTCTGGGTGCTGGTCTTCACGATCGTCCTGAGCTTCGCGATGGGCATCTTCCCCCTGCCCCAGCTCGGCCTCTGGGGCAACCCGGGCTGCAGCTTCCCCGGCGCCACCTGCACCCGAGTCCTCTTCATCGGCAACAGCTACACGTCGGTCAACGACCTCCCGGACACGTTCGCCGACCTGGCCTGGGCCGGCGGCCATCGAGTCCAGACCCAGGCGCTCGACGAGGGTGGATGGACCCTCCAGGAGCACCTGGCCGCACCCGAGACGGCGACGACCCTCGCCTCCGAGCATTGGGACGTGGTCGTCCTCCAGGAGCAGAGCCAGATCCCGTCGCTGGCCGTGGACCGGACCCAGATGATGTACCCGGCGGCCACCGGCCTGGTCGCGGAGATCCGCGCCCGCGACGCGCAGCCGATGCTCTACCTGACGTTCGCCCACCAGGACGGCTGGCCCGAGGAGGGACTCGCCGACTACCCGACCATGCAGACGGCCATCGACACCGGCTACCTCGGGATCGCCGACCAGCTCAGCGTGCCGGTGGCGCCGGTCGGCGTCGCCTGGGAGGCGGTGGTCGGCCAGGCCTCGCATCCGGCCCTGTGGGAGTCGGATGGCAGCCACCCGACGGCGAGCGGTACGTACCTCGCCGCCTGCGTCTTCTACGCGACGATCTTCCGGGAGAGCCCGGTCGGGCTCGGCGATGACGGCGGCCTCCCCGCCAGCGAGGCCCACGACCTCCAGGCCGTGGCGGCCGCCACCGTGCTCGGTGATCCCACCGAGTGGGGGCTGCCCGCGTAGCCCCGCCGGCGATGGCCGCGAGGAGGGACGCGAGACTCAGGGCGCCGCCCGTCGTGCGGGCGGGTCACCGCGCCTGATGCCGGGAGTCGCGGCTGACCTTCTACGGAGACGTGCCCGCCAGACGGCGCACCGCGTCGGGGAGACCGGTGAGGTCCGCGAGGATCGCGGCGGCGAGGGAGGGGTCGTGGGGCTCGCCCAGCCGATTGATCCAGATGCTCGGGATCCCCAGCGTGGCACAGGGGCGGATGTCGTGGTGGTGGCTCTGGGCGACATGGATCCACCGCGCCGGGGCGTAGACGTCTCGGAAGTGGTGGAAGTGGGCCGGGTCGGGCTTGTACGCGCCGACGTCCTCGGCGGTGACCACTGCGTCGAAGGGGACGGGGAGGCGCCGGCGGGTGAGCGCGATCAGCTCCCGATCGCAGTTGGTGAGCAGGGCGAGCCGCCACCCGTCGTCGCGGCACGCCGTCAGCGCACCCCCGACATCGGGGAAGACCGGCCAGTACGGCAGGGTGACGGCCAGCGCGCCGGCGTCGTCCTCGTGCAGGGGCAGCGAGAGGTCGGCGGCCGCCCGGCGCAGCCCCTCGGTCAGGACCTCGCGGTACCGGGGCGCCGGCGTCCCCCGCTCGATCTCCAGCTCGTGGTCCAGGTACGCGTCGCGGACCTCGTCGCCCCGGCCGGGGAAGAGCAGCTCCCCGGTGATCGTGAAGCCATGGCGCCAGTCCACCAGGGTCCCGAAGCAGTCGAAGCTGAGCCAGCGCGCGGGCACGGGCGCGAGGGTAGCAAGGAACGGGGGCGTCCACGCAACGGCGTCCACACGGCAGCTCCGCGGAGAATACCCGTCATGGCCACCCGCTACCTCCGCCCCGGCTGGTTCACCACCAACGTCTTCAACCGGCTCGTGGCGGGGCTCACCCGCATCGGGATGAGCGTGCTCGGGTCACGGATCCTGGCCGTGCGCGGCCGCAAGACCGGCCAGTGGCGGACCACCCCGGTGAACCTGCTCACCCATGAGGGTGCGCGCTACCTGGTGGCGCCGCGGGGCGTCACCCAGTGGGTGCGCAACGTCCGCGCCGGTAGTGACGTGGAGCTGCGCATCGGGCGCCGTCGCGAGCCGGTCGCGCTGGTGGAGCTCGAGGGCGACGAGAAGATCCCGGTGCTGCGCGCGTACCTGCGGCGGTGGAAGATGGAGATCGGCGCCTTCTTCCAGGGGGTGGGACCGGACGCTCCGGACCCCGACCTGGCTGCGATCGCGCCGGGTTACCCGGCATTCCGGGTGGAGACGCGCAGGCCGGTCTGACCGCGGCGTCGCGTCGCCCCTGGTGGCGCGATCCCAGGTCACGAGGCGGACGGGCGAGCCGCGCGCCAGGGGCGTCTCGGACGGGCTCGCCGGTGCCTCTTCCGGGTCAGGCCGCCGGCGTGCGGCCCGCGGGAGCCGAGGGGAGCCTGGTCAGCTCGACCCCCATGTCGGCCAGGTGGAGGAGGGCGGCACGCCGAGCATCCTCCGCGCTCAGCGCACCGAGCCCGGGCCGCTCGATGGGCTCCGAGGCCGTGGCCTCGGGGTCGACGGCCACCCGCAGGTCGAGCATGAGCGCCTCGCGCGCGGTCGTGGAAACGCACATATGGGTGAGGAAGCCGGTTATCAGCACCTCGGAGACCTCCCGCGCCGCCAGCCAGTCGCCGACCCCAGTGCCGGTGAAGGCCCCGAACACCTCCTTGACGAACTCCGCCTCGGTCTCGGCGCCGGGGCGGGGACCGAAGCCTGGCGTGAACTCGGCACCCCACGTCCCCGGCAGGAACCGGCGCGCGTTGCCCGGGCGGTTGTGGTGGCGGATCCAGGCGATCGGCCAGCCCTGGGCGCGGGCCTCCTCGACGCGTCGCTCGATGGCGGCGACCGCCTCGGCGTGGCCGGGGACCGGCATCAGGCCCTGCGGCGAGAACTCGTTCTGAGCGTCGACCACGACCAGCGCACGCATCCTCATCTCCCTCCGTTCGGGGGCCACAATGCTCATCCCGCCAGGGCTCAACTCCAGCGGGCTCCATGATGACCCGCCGGCAAGGGGGGCCATCGCCAGGTCAGTCGTCTGAGGTGATGCGGCACGCGGGAGTGCTGCCGGGCAGCCGATGCCGGAAGCGAGCGACCAGACCGTAGACAGCCCAGGCGATCCAGGAGAAGGGTGGGGTCAGACACATCCAGCTCACCAGTGACCACCACCTGCCGCATGCCTGGAGCGCCTTCCCGATGGCCCGATGGCCACGATGCAGATGACCAGCTCTGTCGATCCACCACACGGCTGCCGACACGTCCCGCGCCGTCAGGCCGTATGCGGCCAGGTCGACCCGCTGTCCCGGTGCGACATCCGCGTCCCTGAGCCGGCGCTCGGCCCACGTGGCGCAGGCGGTGCAGAAGCCGCACTCGCCGTCGAAGATGAGCAGCGGTCTCCTCATGTGCGGCGACCTGGTGTCGATGGACGAGGGCTCTCTCACCAAATCATAACCTGGTACCCGCTACAGGACTCGAACCTGTGACCAAGGGATTAAGAGTCCCCTGCTCTACCAACTGAGCTAAGCGGGCCCGTGCGGGGCCGACGATCCTGGCCGCCGGCCGCCCCTCGCCGACCGATTCTACCGCCGCGCGGCGCCGGCGCTCGGGGAGCCGGGACGGCCTCCGACCACCCCCCGCCACCGCTTCAGGTTCAATTCGATCAGCGAGCGGCGCTGCTGCCCCAGCCGCATGGAGATCGGCGGGCCGGCCGGGTCGAGGGCCCGGAGCGGCGAGGTGGTGCGGGCCTCGATCGCTCGGCGGAGGTCGGCGGCCCCGCTCCCCGGGTAGACGGTGACCAGCCGGCCGAGGTCGTGGATGCCGAAGTGGCTGTCCCCGGCCGCCATCATCGCCCCCACCCGCTCCCGGTTGGCGGCACAGAACTCGTCCAGCCGCTTCCAGGTCCCGGGGGCCACCGGGGCGGTGTGGCGGACCTCGATCCCGTCGATCGCATGGGTCTCCAGGAGCCGGCGGAGGCGCCCCTCCGTGATCGAGGCGAACCATGTCGGCATGAACGGATGGGCCACCACGGCCAGCCCGCCGGCATCGTGGATCGCGTCGATCGTGTCCTCGACCGGCATGTGCATCCGGATCGCCCGGCGGATGAAGAGGGCCACCACATGGATCCCCGGCGGGAAGGCGCAGGTCACCTCCTCGCCCGTCACCACATCGACCCCCAGCTCGGCGCCGACCTCGGTGGCCTCCTCCAGCGGCGAGAGGGTGTCGTGATCGGTGATGCAGATCACCGACAGCCCGATCGCGGCGGCGGCTCTCACCAGCTCCACGGCGGTGACCATGCCGTCGCTCGCCAGGGTGTGACTGTGGGCCTCGGCCGCGCTCAGGCCCTCGCCCAGCTCGATGCGGTCAGGCACCCACGGTCCCGACCGCGGCCGGCGTCGCCTCCAGGATGGGACGGGCGGTGCGGAGGACGGCGACGCGGGGAACGACCAGCCGCATCATCACCCACCATGCGCCCGCGGCCAGGATCACCCCGCCGATGACGTCCACCACGTAGTGCTCGCCCAGGAAGACCACGCTGACGAAGACCAGCAGCGACCAGACGAAGAGGATCCACGAGCCGCGCGGGTAGGGCCGGCGGAGGGCGAGCCAGGCCAGGGTGGGGAAGGCGGCGTGCAGCGAGGGGAAGGCGGCGGTCGGGTTGGGGTTGACGAGCTGGTAGTAGGGGCTGATGGCACTCGGCAGGGTGTGCTGCGAGCTGATGAGGTCGGTGACGCCGTTCAGCACGTGGTGCTGGGCCGCGTACCAGGGCGGCGCCGTCGGCACCAGCATGAAGAAGATGAATCCCACCATGCACATCCCGAGCAGCGCGGTCACGAAGCGCAGGTACTGGGCGCGGTCCTTGAGCCAGAGCACCAGCCCCACCAGGAGCGGGACCACGAAATGGCAGAAGTAGACCGCGGTCGCGGCCACGGCCAGCACGTGCAGGGTCGTGCCGCCCACCGCGTGCTGGAGGACCTCGGTGGGGTCGTGGCCGAAGAAGAGCCACTTCTCCAGGTTGGCGAGGCTCGCCACCTGAGGGGCGATGCCATCGTTGTGGACGATCCCGCGCATCGCCTCCCAGCCCAGGAAGATGGCGATGAAGGGTACCCAGTCGCCGATGAAACGGAAGAACCTGCCGCTCAGGAGCGCGACCGGGATGAAGATCAGCAGGAGGTAGTCGGGTGAGACCGAGATCCCCCGCCAGATCATGATCCCGGCGACGACGACGACATAGGCGAGCCCGATGACGACCATCGGACCGGAGCGGCGGGCCCAGGCGGGCCGGCGGCTCACGCGGGAGAGGATGGTGCCGGGCCCGGCGCGGACGCCGCCCGCCCCTGGCCCGTCGCCAGTACCGGTGCTCGCCCTGGCGGGGTCGGAGCCACCCACGGCCGGCTGCGTGGCGCCACTCTCCGAGGACATCCCGGGCAGTCTAGCGACCGGGAGCTTCACACGCTCTTAACGTGCTCCCGCAGCAGGCCGGCGCGCGGACACCCCGAGAGGCGGCTGGCGTCCCGGCTCGTCGCGCTCCCTGGGCAGGAGGACGCCGAGTGGCCGGACCCGCGCCGGCCGGCCGGCCCCCGGGCTGAGAGGACCATGAGAAGCGACACCCGAGTCCGTGAGCGGATCAATTGGCCCATATACTCGAAGCCGACATGACCGAACGCGGCCGCATCCTGGTGGTCGACGACGAGCCCTCGATCACCGACTTCATCAAGCTGGGGCTGCACCACGAGGGTTACGAGGTGGTCACCGCCGCCGACGGCCGCCAGGGGCTGAGGGCGGTCGACGACTTCAAGCCCGACCTGGTGATCCTCGATATCATGATGCCGCGGCTGGACGGCTTCGAGCTCTGCCGGGCCATCGCCGGCGAGCCGCGGCGGGGGATCATCATCCTGAGCGCCCGGGACGAGACGACCGACCGCATCCGCGGCCTGGAGCTGGGCGCCGACGACTACCTGGTCAAGCCGTTCGAGTTCGGCGAGCTGCTGGCCCGGGTCAAGGCGGTGCTGCGCCGGCGGACCCCCGACCTGAATCGCGTGCTGGTGGTCGGCGACCTCAGCATCGACACCGCCACCCGGGAGGTCCGGGTCGGCGGCCGCCAGCTCGAGCTGTCGGTCCGCGAGTACGACCTCCTCCACTTCCTCGCGGTCCACGCCGACGAGGTGCTGCTCCGTCAGCGCATCCTCGACGAGGTCTGGGGCTACAACTTCTTCGGCGACGAGAACAACGTCGAGGTCTACATCCGGTACCTGCGGCAGAAGCTGGGCGACACCGACCACCAACGCATCCAGACGGTCCGGGGAGTCGGCTACCGGCTGCACGCGGTGAGCGGGGTGGCGCCGGCGTGAGGTGACCTCGTGAGCGGCTTCGGCCGGGCGCTCCGCAGCCTCCGCTGGCGGCTCACCCTCACCTACCTGGTCCTCATCGCGGTCCTGCTGGCGGGGCTCGGAGCCTTTCAGTACGTGAGCCTCCGGGGCAGCCTCATCGACGCCCGCGTCCAGGCGCTGAGCGGTGACCTGGTGGCCGCCCAGAGGCTATACGCGAGCGGTGACCTCTCGTCGGCCACCACCGCCGCCAGGGTGCGCACCCTCGGCACCCTGATCCGCTCGGCATCGGGGCAGTCCGTGACCGTGGCCCTCTTCGGTGCACGCGGTGTGCTCCGGGTGGTGGTCCCCGCCGGGGCCACCCCCCCGAAGCTCGGCCCCCTGACCTTCGACACCATCCTCGCCGACGGCACCCCGAGCCACCAGATTGTCGCCTCCGACCTGGTGGCGGGCTTCCCCGTGGGGGTCGACGATCCCTCGCTGGTGCGCACCACCGCGGTGGTCGAGGTCTCGGAGCCGATGGCCCCGATCGACAGCATCCTCTCCGGCGACGTCACGGGGCTGGCGGTGGGAGGGGGAGTGCTCCTGCTCCTCGTCCTGCTGGTCGGGCTCCTCCTCACCAATCGGGCGCTCCGCCCGCTGCGGCGGCTCACCGTCACCGCCGGTCAGCTGGCGAGCGGCGACCTGCGCGCACGCAGCCAGCTGTTCCCGCGGGACGACGAGGTGGGCCAGCTCGCCGGCGCCTTCGACCATATGGCGGATCGGATCGAGGTGGCGTTCGCGGTGCAGCAGGACTCGGAGAACCGGGTCCGGCGATTCATCGCCGACGCGTCGCACGAGCTGCGGACGCCGGTCACCGCCCTCTCCGGCTACATCGAGGTGCTCCGCCGCGGCGCCGCGCAGAGCCCGGAGGCGATGGACGCCGCGCTCGGCATGATGTCGCGGGAGGCGGACCGGCTGCGCGTGCTCGTCCTCGATCTGCTCACCCTCGCGCGGCTGGACTCACGGCAGCAGCAGCCGGAGGACTTCGACCTGGCGGCGGCGGTGGGTCGGCTCCTCGACGAGGGGGTGCCCGGGATGCCGCCGCGCGTCGATCGGGACCTGCCCAGGACGCCGGTGATGGTCCACGGCGACCGCGGCGCCATCGCGACGATCGTCCGCAACCTGCTCACCAACGCCTGCAAGTACGCGCCGGGGGCTCGCCAGGTCTGGTCGGTGCGGGTCGACGCCAAGCGGGCACGGGTCGACGCGCACGACGACGGGCCGGGGATCCCGGCGAGCGACCTTCCCCACATCTTCGAGCGCTTCTACCGCGGGGAGAAGACGCGCAGTCGCGAGGAGGGGGGGAGTGGGCTCGGGCTCGCCATCGTGCTGGGTCTGGCGCGCGCCCAGGGCGGCGACGTCGCCATCGCCAGCGCCGAGGGGGCGGGGACCACGGTGACCTTCTGGCTGCCGCTGGCGGGAGCAGGGAGCTAGCGGTCGCGCCGGTCAGGCGACCGGGATGGCCCGGATCTGATAGACGGGCTTGGGCGGCAGGGGGGTGTCGACCAGGGCGTCCGCGAACGTCTGGCTGCAGCTGGTCTCCGCCTGCGTCTGGGTCGCGAGGACGTTGCCGCCCAGGCCGCCGCCGGGCAGCACGCATTCGTAGCGGGCCGACCCGTCGCCCCCGACCCACCCCACGAAGGCCGTGACGCTCACGTCCTAGGCGGCGGTGACGGTGGCCCCGGCGGCCGGGATGCTGCCCTCCCACTGATCTGCGTGTAGTAGTGGGTCACGCAGCTTCCCGAGCTGAGCGCCGGCACGTCCTCGGTGGTCCCGTCGCCGAAGTTCCAGTGCACCGAATCGGAGGGCGCCACCGAGAGATAGAAGGAGTAGACGATGGAGACGCCCTGGGAGTCGGGCGCGCCCATCAGGTCGTCGATGGTCGGAGCCACGTCGTCGCCCTCGGGCTGTGGAGCGACCCAGAAGCAGGTGGGGGCGAAGACCAGGTAGTTGTCCGGGGCGTCGGTCTCGACCTGGCCGGCGGCGACGGTGAGCTGGGCGAGGGCCTGTGCCTCGGTCGCGGGTACCGAGAACGGCGCGGCAGGCGGGACGCCGGGTCCGGGGTTGTGGGCCGGTACGGTGGTCGCGCTCACGGTGAGCACCCCCGGGTCGTGGCAGAGGCCGTTCTGCCAGGTCCCCGGCGTGGTCGGGTCGGAGGTGACCTTCACGTCCACGACGTCGTCATCGATCCCGGAGAAGACCTACAGCCCGTTGGCGAGGCCCTTGCCGATCAGGTATGTCGGGGGCGCCGGAGGGTAGGGCGAGAGCGGCGCGTCCCAGTTGCCCCCGGGGACGGTCGTCGAGTCGCTGCCGGAGTAGAAAGCGTCGGTGTCGGTGGCGAACTCCCCGCCGGTGGTGCCGCTCCAGAAGGCGATCGGGAATGCCTCCAGTCTGCCCGCCCCGCCGGCGGGCGTGATCTCGGTCGATCGACCGATGAGCTGCGCCTCCTCCCACCCGGTGTCGATGGTGCAGGCGCCGGTCCGAACCTCGGCCGGGGTGCCCTGGCCGGTTCCCCCGTTGCGGCCGTCGGTGCCCGTGCCCGGGCAGTAGAGGGTGAGATCGCCGGCCGCCGTGAGGCTGCCGGAGGTTGGCCTGAGGATGGTGAGGCCCGTGGCGGTCTGACAATCGAAGGAGCCTGCGCCGCCGCCGCCGCCGCCCGCCGCTCGCGCCGTCCCGCCTGGCACGGACCAGAGGATTGCGAGGATTGGAAGCGCGATCATCGCGCGACAGAGCCTCACACGCCGCTCTCCGCGAGGATCGACGCTACATCGGCACCTGCGCTTGAGTTGACTGAGGCTTCCATCTCCAAGTAGTCACCCAAGGCCGGGGCGGTCTTCGTCTCAGTGATCTCGAGCTCCTGATACTCTTGGCCCGCGCCTATTGGGTAGTCGGTGACCTGACCAGTCGCTGACGTCCACTCGGTGATACAGGGACCCGCCCAAGTCAACGCGTACGCGACGCCGGGAGTGCTGATGCGAGCTCCCGTGAACTCGGACATCTCATCAGCCGTGATGATCATTGCGTACACCTTGATCGGGTACTCGCAGGCGGCCGTTTCGTCCACTACCTTGCCGCCTTGTTCGATGAAGGCGGTCACGTTGTTCCCCGTCGGAAGCAGGAAGCGCATGAAATCGTACTGTGCGTGCTGCCCCGCCCACTCCCAAAGAGCCCAGAGGGTGCTGTCGAGCTGCACCCACGTCGCGAGGGCCGCATCGGTCACTTGACCACCGGTCAGGTTCTTCGTTTGTACTGGGAGAGGGTTCGGCGTGATCTCAGAGCACGCAGGGACCATCGTCGCGTACATCTGGAACCACGCTTGCTTTACGGCCGTCAGGTTCGGGAGGTTGAGTTGGTCGTTGGCCAGCGCCGATGCTGCTCCGGGGATCGGCGTGTCCTGTGCGTCGCAAAACGAGGCGGGTGTGTCGGCCGGGGTTGACGTGGGTGTCGCCGATGGGACGTGGGCCCGCGTACTCGCCGGGACGGCTGATGGAGATGCCGTTGCACCACAGCCCGGGAGCAGCCCGATCGCGATAGATAGCGCGATGATCCGGGCGGCACTTCTGAGCCAGCCCCGGCGCGCGTGGCTCGCGGGTATTCGTGCGGGACGGGCGCCCATGGTCTCTCCTTCCCCAGAAACCGCAGGTTGCGGCGGCGCAGCATACAGACAACCGCACCCCGTTTGCTGAAGGCGCCGCTGGCCCCGATCCCGCGCTGGGTCACGGCGCACCTGATTGTCCGGAACGGGCCACTCCCCGCTACTCCCGGAGGTCACCATGACCGCCAGCCTATGGGGCGCCCTCAGACACGGGGCGGACATTCCAGACCTCGTTCCTTGATCGGCCCGCCAAGCCCGCTCCCCGACACCGCAGGCTGGGTGATGTAGCTGAGCGAGTGTACCTGTGCGGCTTCCGCCCCGTGGGCGGTTCACCCGGGGTGCAAACGCCCGTCGCGGCTGGCATCGAAGTCGCGCACGAAGTCCTGGAGGTCGTCTACCATGAGAAGCCTCCGGGCGCCCTTGGAGCGAAGGTTATCGAACAGATTCGCGGCGAAGCGGCGCGCCAGGCGGCCGTCGCCCGGTCTACGGTAGTCCTCGAGGTCCACCATGAAACGGAAGCTGGCGAAGTCGAGGACACCGTCCGACTCGTAGTCGTGGCCATCGATGACGTCTGCCAGCATGGCCGCGTTCCAGAGCGAGACCCCCTCGGTCCCCCAGTCGGTCGTGAAGGGTCGACTGTCAACGCCGGACAGCGCGGCCTCTCGGGCGGCTGCGACGACGGCGTCGAGCGAGAATGGCCCATCAATGAAGGGTTGCCACTCGATGTGGCTGTCGTCGTCTATGGCCATGAGATCTCCCAAGCGGCGCCGATGATTCTTATGGTTGTCAAGCGATTCCTGCCGGCGCCCAGTCACCTCCGAAGGCCGCGCAGTGCCTCTATCTCTGTCAGGTCGGATTCACGGCCATCCAAAATTGCACTCGCCACCTGTCCAGGCGTCAACGTTCCGAACTGCCCGTTGGCGCTCTTCAGCGCGCTTCGAACTGTGACGATGGTGGCCGAGCCGCCCGGCGGTCCGGTGAGCGTCTTGAACTCTGTAGGCTGTCCGTCGACCAGCGCATCGTACATACGTTGACCGGGAACCCCAGATTCCGCCACCGAGACCACGGTGTGCCCTTCGCCGGCGAGGAACTGGCCCACCCGGAGTTCATCCGGTGAGAACGGGCGCGCAGAATCGTCCACCGCGGACCCGTCGTCGGCGGCCGGCGGGTTGAGGTTGGCATCGCCCCCGCCCCCCGGCCCAAGGTCCCCATGGAAGTCGCCCCCGGCGCTGTGCCACAGCCCACCCTCGACCTCCGAGAGCGCCCCATTGAGCGCGCTGCTCGCCGCCTCTCCGGCGTCGAAGATGGGCACGACGTCGTCGCCCGTCTGGTCGAAGTCGGGGTCCGTCCGATCCAGGAGGTCGGCCCCGAGCTGGCTGAGGGCGTCAGAGCCGAAGCCACTGAGGGCGCCTCCCTGGGCGGCGTTGAGGACGGTGAGCGCGGCCATCAGGCCGAGCTGGATCCAGTGCTCGTTCTGGGCGTGCTCGAGCTCGTCGGCGTAGTCGCGCAGCTCCCGGGCGAAGGCGACGAGGTTGTCGCCCAGAGTGTTGAGGACGGTGGAGGGCGAGCCCCGGGTGCCGGCCGTCCACGCGCCGCGGAATGAGGTGGCGGCCGTCCCGGTCCACGATTGGGTGAGGGTGATGACGGCGTCATCGAGGGCGAGGGTCGCCCTGCGGTACTCGGCGGTGAGCGCGTCGACCATCTCGGCGATCTGGCGGATGCGCCCCGGATCGCCGGCCGGCCCGGTGAGGAAGCCGCCCATGTCGCCGAGGACGTTGCCCGCACCGGTGAGCAGGAAGGTGGACAGGTCTCCCCCCGCTGACATGGGCCGAACCTATGGGCCCGGAGCGGACACCACCCGGACAATCGGTCGGGGCCACGCCCCGGCGAACCTGACCCGCCGAGGCCGGGGAACGGGATGCCCCTCGACGCGACAGCCGCCCGGCCTCCGGACGCTACGGCGCCAGCCGCTCCCTCACCCCGGCGGCACCGGCGCGGCGGAAGCGGATGCGGTCGTGGAGCCGGTCCTCTCGCCCCTGCCAGAACTCGAAGATCTCCGGCACGACCCGATAGCCGCCCCACTCCGGAGGCCGGGAGATGGCGTTGTCGTCGGGGAACCGGCGTCTCGCCTCTGCCCACCGGCGCTCCAGCTCGTCCCGCCCGGAGACCACCTGGCTCTGCGGGGATGCCCACACCGACAGCCGTCCGCCCACCGGGCCGTCCCGGAAGTGGGCGTCCGAGAGCTCATCCCCGAGCCGTTCGACGCGCCCCTCGACCCGCCTGTCGGTGGATCGGCCGGGTCCAGCGCAGCACCAGGGCAACCTCTGCCCGTCCGTCCATCTCCACGCCCTTGCGGCTCAGCCGGTGGGTGTGGAAGACGAGCCCGTCGTGATCCGCCCCGCGCAGCAGGACGACGCGCACCGAGGGCGCTCCCGCGGGCGACACGGTTGCCAGCGCCATCGCGTTGGCCGCCTCGTCGCCTGCCTCGCGCCAGCGCAAGCCACGAGTGGAGCGCCGCGAACGGGTCATCGCCGAGGTCCGCCGAGCGGAGGGGCGGATGGTCGTCGGGGAGGTCTGGTGGCATCCAAGCTCCTGCCGGCAGGCCGCCTAAGGTGCAGCCTAAGGGGGGCCGTCTACGTAGTAGTGGCGGCGCCACCTCACGAAGAGGCCCACCACCAGCAGGACGAATGCCAGCTCGAAGACGAGCGGGGTCGGGAAGTGGAACACCGCCCCCGCGACCTGGGCGGCCACGGAGGCCGGGGCAGTCGGGGTGGACGTCGGCTTGGGGACCGTCCCCTGGCCGGTCGCCGGCGGCAGGGTTCCCCCCGATGCAGGCAGGGTGGTGAGGGCGCCCGAGGCGGTGGTCAGCACCGGGGGCGACGGCGCGGTCGTGTCGACCTCGCGGTAGATGGCGGCACCGCCCTGGTCGGGATCGAGCGCCGCGATTACGGTGGCGTAGGGCTCCCCGGCCGCCACCGCGATGCTCTCCACCTCCTGCCGCGCCGGCTCTCCCGCGGCGTGGTCGGTCGGGAGGCCCTGGTTGGCGGCACTGAAGCTCTGTCCCCCGTCGGTGGACCGGAAGAGCCCGCCCCCGCTGCTCCCGCCGGCATCGGCACCGGCATAGACGAGGTTGGGATCGAGGGGGCTGAAGGTCGCGTCGGTCAGGGAGGTCCCCTGCGGGATCCCGGTGGAGGCCGTCCACGTCGTGCCGCCATCCCCGGAGCGGTACGTCCCCTTGGCGGTGGTCACCAGGATCGGGTTGGCCGGGATCGCCTGAGAGGTGGGGCCGATGCTGATCGAGCTCACCAGATCGCCGGACGACAGCCCCTGGCTGATCGGCTGCCACTCCCCGTCGGTCGGGTTGCGCCGGTACAGGAAGGTGCCCCCGGTGTTCGGGTAGTCGACCCCGGCGTAGAAGACCGGCCCCGCCGAGCCGGCGACCCCGGCCACCGCGCTGATGCTGTCCCCGCTCAACCCTCCCGGGTACCAGGTGGTGCCGGTGGCGGAGAGGGCGACCCCGTCGTCGGTTCCTGCGGCCAGCCCACCCGGGGTCACCACGATGTCCCTGACGTCCAGGTTGGGCAGCGCTGACGAGTCGTCCGTCCAGGTAGTGCCCTGGTCGGTGGAGGTCCGGATCCCCCCGCCGGCGAGACCGGCGTAGAGGGTCTCCCCGGTGCCGGACGAGGTCTGGAAGGCGACAGCCCAGACCCGCGTGCCGTGGAACCCGGCGGCCGACCAGGTGTTGCCGCCGTCCGAGCTCAGATACACGCCGTTGTCGGTCGCGGCGGCGGCGAGCTGGGGGTTGCCCGGGTCGAAGGCCACCTGCCAGATCTCGCCGCTGCCCAACCCAGCGAGGCTCCCCGCCGGGGCCCACGCCGCGGCACCGACCGAGCTCGAGAGGGCGCAGCAGAGAGCGAGGGTGGCGGCGATGCCGGCCCCCGCGGTGGCCGCGAGCCGCCGCGGCCACAGACGGTGACGGAGAGGGGGCAGGTTCCTGGTGGAGGTTGCGATCCGAATGGTGTCCAAGGGCGGGCGAATGAGGGGTGGCGTAGGGGTGGGGTCCCCGCCCCGGCCGGTCGCGGCGGCCGGCGAGCCGGGCCAGGATAGCAGCGATGCCCTCTCGATGCCTCGTCTCCGGCTCGGCGCAGTGCCTGCGACGGAACCTCCGAGTGCTCCCGGGATCCCCGCCCCGTCCAGGGTAGACGTTCAGTGGCCCGCGCAGTCTCGAAACGCCAACTGGTCTATACCAGTTGTACACTCTTCACATGACCATCCGGGGATGCAAGCCGGCGCCGACCCACCACCGAGGTCGCCGGCTATGAACGGAAAGGCGATGGCGGCGGAGATGGCCGAGCAGCCGGCGGTGCTCGAGCGCTTGGTCCAGCGCCGCGCCGCCGTGGCCGCGGAGGTGCGGGCGGTGGTTCCACACCCGCTGTGCGGCATCACCCTGGTGGCCCGGGGCTCATCCGACAATGCCGCCTTGTACGGCCGCTACATCCTGGAGATGGCGTCCCGCCGCCCGGCCGGCCTGACCGCCCCCAGCATCCACACCCTGTACCGGTCGCCGGTGGAGATGGACGGATACCTGGTGGTCGCGATCAGCCAGTCGGGCAGGACCCCGGAGATCCTCACGGTGCTCCGCCGCCTCCGTGAGCAGGGGGCTCGCACCGTGGCGATCGTGAACGGCGCCGGCTCACCGCTCGACGAGGAGGCCGAGGTGACCGTCCACCTCGACGCCGGCCCGGAGGTCGCCGTGCCGGCGACCAAGACCTTCACCGCCACGCTGGTGGCCCTCGGTCTGATCGCCGCCGCGGTGGGCGACGTCGCCTGGAGCGACGCCGACATCGCCGCCCTCCCGGGTCAGGTCGAGCGCCTGCTGGCGGACCCGGTGCCGTCGGACCGGCTCGCCGCCGCGATCGGGGAGGGTGACCGGGTGCTGGTCACCGGCCGAGGGTTGCTGCTGGTGGCGGCGCTGGAGACGGCTCTCAAGATCCGGGAGACGGCGGGGATCCTCGCCGAGGGCATCTCGCCGGCCGATCTCCGGCACGGCCCCATCGCCGCCGTCGGTCCCGGGTTCCCGGTCCTCAGCTTCCGCTCCGCGGGTGTTGGGGACCAGGACGTCCCCGAGCTGATCGAGGCCCTGATGCGCCGCGGGGCCGGGGTGCAGGTGATCGGCCCGGACCGCGGCGCCGACTGCCCCCTCCCGTCAGGGGTGCCGGCGGGGCTCCTCCCCGTGCTGGCGGTGGTCAGAGGTCAGCAGGTGGCGGCGGCGCTGGCGCGGCGCCGCGGCCTCGACCCCGACAACCCCGCCGGGCTCAGCAAGGTCACGCTGACCCATTAGATCCCATAGCTTCCTGTCAAGCCTCAGGGCCAGGGCACCTCGGGCGAGCGGTGGAAGTTGAGCCCCATCGCCTCCCAGCGGGGGGCCTGAGCGGCCAACCGTCTCCGATAGCTCGACCAGTCATGGGCCGCCCACGGCGACCAGCCGATCTCGGCGATGCCGGGCAGACGGGGGAACGCCATCTGCTCGATGTCGCCCATGGTGGCCAGCGTCTCGCTGAAGAGAGGAGCCTCGACCCCCTCCACCCGGTCATCAGGGACCCCGTAGCCGGCGGGATCCCACTCGTAGGCGCTCTCTACGCTGGTCGGGCCCGCCCAGGTGAGTCCGAGGGGGGTGCCCGAGTCGTACTTCTGGTCGAGGTAGCACCGGTTCGCGGGGGCCAGCACAACCCTGACGCCGGCCCGAACCGCCTGGTCGAGGCTGTCGCGCCCGACGGCGGTGTCCCAGTATTCCGCCACCGCGCCGGGGGGCAGCGGGACCGCCGTGGCCTCCGCCCAGACCACCGGGAACCTGCCGTGCTCGACCACGATCCGGCCTGCCCTCTCGATGAACGTGCGGTAGTCCGCGGGCGGTGTGCTGCCGGCCTCGTCCCCCCCGATGTGGATGTACGGCCCCGGGGTCATGGCCGCCAGCTCACGGACGACGTCTTCCACGAACCTGTAGGTGATCGGCATGTTGGCACAGAGGGAGCTGAAGCCGACATCGATGCCCGTGTACCGCGGTGGGGCAGTCCCGTCCCGGTTGAGCGCCGGGTAGGAGGCGAGGGCGGCGTTGACGTGTCCGGGCATGTCGATCTCGGGCACCACCGTGACCTGGCGGCTGGCGGCGTGAGCGACGATCCGCCCGTACTCCTCCGGCGTGTAGTGGCCCCCGGGGCCACCGCCGACCTCGCTGCTCCCACCCACGGCGGTGAGCCGCGGCCACCGGCCGATGGCGATCCGCCAGCCCTGGTCGTCGGAGAGGTGGAGATGCAGGACGTTGATCTTGTAGAGGGCGATCTCGTCGATGAAGCGCTCCACGTCGGCGACCCTGAAGAAGTGGCGCGCGACGTCCAGCATCGCCCCGCGCCACGGGTAGCGGGGACGATCGACGATCTCCCCTCCGGCGACCACCCAGGGGCCAGGGCTTCCGGCGCTCTCGACGCGGCCGGGGAGGAGCTGGCGAAGGGTCTCCGCTCCGTGGAAGAGCCCGGCTGCTGCGCCGGCTCGGACCACCACGGAGCCGGGATGCACCGCGAGCGTGTACCCCTCGTCGCCCAGGTCCGGCTCGCCGGTGCCCAGCTCCAGCGTGATGACGCTCGCGGGATGGCCGTCACCCGACGCGAGGGGGAGCGCAAACCCGGTCCCGTTGCGAAGCAGCTCGGCCAGCCAGGTCGCGGTCGGCGCCGCCGCCGCCCCACCCCTGACCGAGAGCACCGTCGACTCGGTGAGCGTGAAATCCGCGTCCGGATCGGGTCGGACCACCATGGGAGCAGGGATCACATCGGGCATGCGCGCCGGTCCTGCCCTCATGCGGCGTACACCTCCCCGCCCGCGACCAGGGTGCGCGCGACCTCAAGGGAGCCGTCGAGGACCACGATGTCAGCGTTGCCGCCCACCCGCAACTCCCCCAGGTCGGGACGCCCGAGCAGGCGGGCAGGCGCCCGCGTCGCCGCTCCCACCGCGAGCTCCAGGCTGGCCCCGGCGGAGATCAGGTTCCGGATCGCCCGGTCCATGGCCAGGACGCTGCCCGCGAGCGTCCCGTCCGCGAGCCGCGCCTCGTCGCCCCGCACGTGCACCTCGCGATCGCCGAGGTGATAGGTGCCGTCGCCGAGCCCGGCGGCCTCGATGGCATCGGTGATCAGGACCAGGCGGCTGCCGGCGGCGGCGAGGAGGAGCTGGACGGTCTCGCGCGCGAGGTGGACGCCATCGATGATGGCGGTGACGAAGACGTCAGGTCGGGAGAGGGCGACACCGGAGACGCCGGGGTCGCGGGGAGCCCACCGTCGCATCGCGTTGAAGACGTGGGTGACGGCCCGAGCGCCCCCGTCGAAGGCGGCGGCCGCCGCGTCAGCGTCGGCGTCCGTGTGTCCGAGCGAGACCACCAGTCCGCGGGAGACGAGATGGCGCACCAGCGCCAGGCCGCCCTCGATCTCGGGTGCGACGGTGACGTAGCCGACCGGACCGAGTCCGCAGAGGGAGTCGGCGACCTCGCGGCTGGCCGCGAGCAGGTGACGCGGATCGTGGGCCCCGTGGTGGAGGGGGGAGAGGAAGGGACCCTCGAGATGGGCCGGCAGCACCCGGGCCCCGGGCATCGGATCCAGCATGGCCAGCGTGGCGATCGCCTTGCCGACGGACTCGATGGGCGAGCTGACCAACGTCGGTTGGAAGGCGGTGACCCCCGTGCGTGCCAGCGCCCTCGAGGCGCGGGCATAGCCGCCGGCGTCGGCCGAGAGGAAGTCGACCCCGGCCACGCCGTTGACCTGCACGTCCACGAAGCCCGGGACCGCCAGGCCGGCCGCCCCGGCCGGGGCGAGCCCCAGGCCGGACACCCGACCGGAGTCGACCGATACATCTCCGGGCACCAGGGCATCGCCCACCAGGGAAGCCGCCACCCCCAGGCGCATGTTGTCCCCTTTGCTGCGTTGGAAGCTACTGCAACTGGTCTAGACCAATTGTGAACTCCGACCGGCGGCGATGGCAAGCCGATGGCCGGCGACATCCTCGATCCGGGGAGCGGCGGAATTCGCCTGGGCCCGCTGCCTCGACGCCAGATCTCATACCAACGGGTGCTTGACAACACCGCGCGGAGTGTGCCAGGCTGCGAAGCTGGTATAGACCAGTAGTGCCGTCATCCTGGTGGAGACGGAGGTTTTGCGCCCCTTGCGGGGGGTCATGGAGGCAGTCATGGTGAAGCGTCGTCTGATCAGCACCGCGGCGGTCGCGCTGCTCACCGCCGGGCTGGCGGCCTGCGGCAGCAGCTCGACCGGGAGCAGCGGCAGCCCGACCGCCCCCGCCCACGTCACCCTCAACGTCTGGCTGATGTCGGGAAGCGCGCCGGCCTCGCTGGTGACCGCCTGGAACCAGCAGTTCGAGCAGGCCCATCCCAACGTCACCGTCAATGTCAGCCTGCAGCAGTGGACGGGCATCGTCACCAAGACCGACACCGCCCTCGCCACCACCCAGGCGCCCGACGTCCTGGAGATGGGCAACACCTACGTGGCCAGCTTCGCCGCCACCGGCGGCCTGGCGGACCTCAGCAGCGTCAGCTGGCCCAACCAGAGCACCTGGCTGCAGAGCCTGCAGGAGGCCGGCACTTACAACAGCAAGCTGTACGGGATCCCGTACTACGCCGGCGACCGCATCGCCATCTACAACACCAACATGTTCGCCAAGGCGGGGATCACCTCGACCCCCACCACCACCACGGAGCTGCTCAGCGACTGCGCCCAGATCAAGGCCACCGAGCCGAGCGGCACCTCCTGCATCTACATCCCGGGCGAGTACTGGTACGCGATGGACTCCTTCCTCTTCGGTGAGCCCGGCAACGGCACGAGCGCCATCGCCACCAAGAGCGGCGGGACGTGGAGCGCCCAGTTCTCCTCGTCGGCTGACCAGACGGCGCTGAACTGGATCTACACGAACCTCTTCCAGACCGGCTACGACCTGGCTCCGGCCACGCAGAACGACACCACGACGACCACCAACACCGTCTTCGACAGCAGCAAGGCGGCGATCATCGTCGAGCCCGGCTGGGACTACGCGAGCGTCTACGGCACCGGCACCTCGTTCACCGCCTCGGACGTGGGCTCCTTCGCCCTCCCCGGATACACCAGCAGCGCCCCGATGCCGACCTTCCTGGGCGGCTCCAACCTCGGCGTCGCCGAGAAGAGCGCCAACAAGACGCTCGCCGAGGAGTACATCCAGATGGTCGAGGGCACCCAGTACCAGTCCGAGATGGCGACCGTCGGCGGGGTCATCCCCAACAGCACCACCCTGCTCAACCTGCAGGCTGAGAACCCGCCCCTGAACACCGCCGCACAAGCGGCCAAGACGAGCTGGTTCACCCCCAACAGCCCTCAGGAGGCGACCGTCGAGAACGACAGCTACTACGAGGACCTCCTGGGAGCGATCTTCTCCGGGCAGCAGACGGCCAGCGCCGCTGCGAGCACGTACGACAGCCAGATCGACAGCGTCCTGAACGGCTCCTGAGTCGAGCCTAGACTGACAACCGAGATGAGCGCCGTCGGGGAGGTCCCAGCCACACCTCGGCGGCGCCTCGGTATCCGGAGGACAGTGTCGGGGGATGAGCCCCCGGCACCGGCCGGGCCCGGGGGAGCGGCACCCGCCACCCCCCGGGCCCAACGCCGGCTGGTGGGCCGTTGGGTCCCATACGCTCTGTCCAGCCCGTCGCTGCTGGTGCTGGCCGCGATCGTGGGCTTCCCGCTGGTCTTCTGCCTGGTCATCTCCTTCCAGGAGTTCGGCGGGTATCAGCTGGTCACCGGCGGGCCGACCATCTGGGTCGGCTTCAAGAACTACCAGGACCTCTTCACCGGTCAGTTCGTGCCGGTCCTGGTGCGCACCCTCTTCTTCCTCATTGGGACGGTGGGGGCGACCCTCGTCATCGGCCTCGGCATGGCCATGCTGATGCGGCGGGCCCACACCTGGGCGCGGATCGTGCTCACCGTGGTGCTGGTGGCCGTGTGGGCCGTGCCCCAGATCACGGCGGCCCAGATCTTCATCTGGATCTTCGATCCGGTGTATGGCGTCGCCAACTGGCTCCTCTCCGCCCTCCACCTGGGCAGCTACCTCAGCCTCTCCCACAACCAGTGGTACAACTACCCCATCTCGGTGCTGGCCCTGGCCGGCACCGTGGTGGTGTGGGGAGCGGTGCCGTTCGTGGCCATCACCCTCTTCGCCGGCCTGCTCCAGATCCCCGAGGAGCTGTACGAGGCGGCTCGGGTGGACGGCGCCGGCTGGTTGTCCCAGCTGCGCACCATCACCGTGCCCCTGCTGACGCCCATCCTGCTCCTTCTCGGCGTTCTCTCTGTCATCTGGGACTTCAACGTCTACAACCAGGTCGCGGTGCTGCAGAACGTGGGGGGCATCAGCAACCAGACGACCATCTTTGGCGTGTGGGCGTATGACGTGGGCTTCGTTGGCAACAACTACGGCGCCGGAGCAGCCGTCACCATGCTCGGCGTCCTGCTGCTCTGCATCGTGACCGGCGCCGCGGTGCGCATGATGGTGCGGGGGACCAGGACATGACAACGCTCGGGCCCATGGGTGTCGAGGGCGTTGCCGCCGCCGCGAGGGTCACCTCGGTGCGGCGCCGCCGCCACGGCAGCACGCCCGCGAGCGTGGCGCTGCTGGTGATCTCGGGGATCTGGCTCTTCCCGATCTACTACATGCTGATCGACGCCTTCAAGCCCAACAACGATCTGCTCCACTACCCGCCCCAGCTCTGGCCGGCCCAGTGGACGCTGGCCAACTTCCAGGAGGCGTTCAAGGTGAACGGGGCAGGGCCGACCGTCCCCCAGCCCAGCTTCCTGACCTCGCTGTTCGTGAGCGCGGTTGTGGCCCTGGTGGTGGTGGCCTTCTCGATGGCCGTCTCGCTCTTCGCGTCCCTGGCCGTCGCCCGCTTCAACTTCCGCGGCCGCGGCACCATGCTGGTGGCCCTGCTGGTGGCCCAGATGGTCCCCTTCGCCTCCCTGCTCATTCCCATCTTCATCGAGCTCAACAAGGTCGGTCTGATCGCCACCATACCGGCGCTCATCATCGCCTACGTGGCCCCGGTCCTTCCCTTCACCATCTGGACGCTGCGCGGCTTCGTCGCCTCCGTCCCGGTGGATATCGAGGAGGCGGCCCTCACCGACGGCTGCTCCCGCCTGAGCGCCTTCTGGAAGGTGATCCTCCCCCTGATTGCGCCCGGGCTGGTGGCGACCTCGATCTTCGCCTTCATCCTGGCCTGGAACGACTACGTCTACGCCTACATCATCCTGGGCAACTCCGGGACCGTTTTCGGCCAGACGGAGGAGACGGCGAGCGTGTGGCTGTTCGGACTGATCAACCCCAGCCGGGTGACGCCGTGGGGCGAGCTGTTCGCAGCCTCACTGATCTTCACCCTTCCGGTGATGATCTTCTTCCTCATCATCCAGCGCCGGCTCGCCGCCGGGCTGACGGCCGGGGCGGTCAAGACATGACCTCGCCCGGGAGGCGGAGCGCGACCGCCAGGAGATCGAGCTGAATGGCAAACGTCGAGTATCGGCAGGCGACCTGCACCTACCCGGGGATGAGCGCTCCGGCCGTCGACGCCCTCGACCTCGTGGTCGAGGATGGCGAGTTCATGGTCCTCGTCGGCCCCTCCGGGTCGGGCAAGTCCACGGCGCTGCGCATGCTGGCCGGTCTGGAGATGGTGAGCAGCGGCGAGATCCTCATCGGGGACCGGGTGGTGACGGGTGCGCCACCGAAGGCCCGCGACATCGCCATGGTGTTCCAGAGCTACGCGCTCTACCCGCATCTCTCGGTGGCCGACAACCTGGCCTTTCCCCTCAAGCAGAAGGGAGTCTCCGAGCCCGAGCGGACCCAGCGGGTCCTGGAGGCGGCTCGCCTCCTTGAGCTCGAACCGCTGCTCGACCGCCGGCCCCGGCAGCTCTCCGGCGGCCAGCGCCAGCGCGTCGCGATGGGCCGAGCGATCGTGCGTCAGCCCCAGGCGTTCCTAATGGACGAGCCGCTCTCCAACCTGGATGCCAAGCTCCGGGTCCAGACCCGCGCCGAGATCGCCGCCCTTCAGATCCGCCTCGGGGTCACCACCGTCTACGTCACCCACGACCAGGTCGAGGCGATGACCCTCGGGCATCGGGTCGCGGTGCTTCGCGACGGGGTGCTCCAGCAGTGCGACACGCCCCGCCGCCTCTACGAACATCCCTGCAACGTTTTCGTGGCCGGCTTCGTCGGGTCGCCGGCGATGAACCTGGACCGTCTGCCCTTCGACGGGACCGTGGTCCGGGTGGGCGAGGTCGCCGTCCCCCTGCCCGGCGCCGCGGCGTCGGCGGCGCGCCAGGCCGGCCTCTCCGAGGTGGTCCTGGGGCTCCGTCCCGACGCGCTCTTCCCCGTGACCGCCGGCGACTCGAATGGTGCCATCCGGCTGAGCGGTGAGGTGCACCTGGTCGAGGACACCGGGTCGGATGCGTGGGTCCACCTCAACACCCCCGGCTCGCCGGCCCCCCTCCGGCTCGTGGCTCGAGCCGATGCCCGGCACCTGCCATCCGTCGGGGAGCGAATCTCGGTGGCGGTTCGGGTGGCGGAGGCTCACGTCTTCAATCCCACCAGTGGATTGCGGCTTGGCGACTGAGGCCGCCGTCGCACCCCGGGCCGCGGCCCCCGCCGTCCTCGCCATCGACGTCGGGGGGACCTCGATCAAAGGCGCCCTGGTGGGTGCGGACGCGACGGTGCTGGCTACCGACGGTGCGGACACCCCGCAGCAGAGCGAGGACGCCCTCGTCGAGGCGGTCATCGCCGTCGCGTGCCGGCTTCAGGAGTGCGCGCTGGATCTCGGGTCGCCCGCCGTCGCTCTCGGGGTTGCCGCAGCCGGGGTGATCGACGAGACCAGGGGCATCGCTCGCCACGGTGCCAACCTGCTGTGGCGGGACACCGCCCTCGCCAGGCGACTGGAGGAGCGGATCGCGCTGCCGACAACGCTGCTCCAGGATGCCCGCGCCGCGGCGTACGCCGAGGCGATCTTCGGAGCGGGGCGGAGCTCGGACACCTTCCTGGCCGTCCTCCTCGGCACCGGGGTGGGCAGCGCCGTCGTGATCAACGGGCGTCCGCTGCGCGGTGCGCACGGGCTGGCAGGGGAGATCGGACACCTTCAGGTGGACGCTCACCGGCTGGTCTGTGGCTGCGGCGGCCGTGGCTGTGTCGAGACGGTCGCCTCGGCCTCCGCCCTCTCCCGCCGCTTTGCCTCGGCCACGGGGCGGTCCATGTCGGCCGAGAGGGTGGTGGATCAGATGCTGGCCGGCAACCCGATCGCCACCCGGCTCTGGGCGGATGCCGTCGCCGCGCTCGCCGCCGCGGTGGCGGCCGCGGTCGCGGTGGTGGACTGCGGCCTGGTGATCTTCGGTGGGGGGATGGCTGCCGCCGGCCCGCGCCTGCTCGACCCCCTCCGCGAGGCACTCGCTCAGCGGCTGAGCCTGGGACCGGGGCCGGAGCTGGTAATCGCTGCCCTGGGAAGCGTCGCCGGAGTCCTCGGCGCGGCGGCCGGAGCGCTCGCCGTGCTGGGACGCGACGATGTCGTCGAATCCTGGCGCAGCTCGCCGGTTCCCGAGCTCCCCGACGTGCCGTCGAGGGCGGGGACATGGGGGCGACCGCTCTCCTGATCTTCTCTGGCCAGCTCGAGGGCGGAGGCGATGGCCCCGCGCAGCACCCCTTCGTCGCCCAGCTCGCTCCTGACGATGCGCGGGCTGAAGGGCGTCAGCTGCTGGAGCCGAGCCTCCAACGGCTCGCGCAGTAGCTCGAGGTCGCCCCCGATACCCCCGCCCATCACCACCGCCTCGGGGTCGAGCACAGCGGTGACGGCAGCGATGACAAGGGCGAGGCGCTCCGCCTCGTGCTCGACGGCGGCGCGGGCCGGCGCCACACCTCGGCGCGCGGCGTCGAAGACCTGCCGGGCCGAGAGCCGGGAGGACATCCCGAGCTCGACCGCCGCCTGGACCACTCCGCGCGCTGAGACCCTCTCCTCGAACGACCCCCATCGGGTGCCGGAGACGGGTGGCCGGGCGGTGGCCTCATCGCCGAAGGGCAGGTACGCGACCTCGCCCGCCGCGCCGCGCAGGCCCACCTGGAGCTTGCCGTTGACGATGATGCCCATTCCCAGGCCGGTGCCGACCATCAGGTAGACGAAGTTGTCGAAGCTGGCGCCCCACCCGCTGCGCAGCTCGCCCAGCGCCGCCAGGTTCGCGTCGTTCGCCACCGAGGTCCGATCCCCGAGCTCACTGCGCAGGGAGTCGAGAAGTCCCGGCCGGCCCCAGCGGCGGAGTCGAGACGAGAGGAGCAGGGTCCCGTCCCGCGGGTCGAAGACCCCGGGGCTGCCCACCACCGTCCAGGCCACCTCGGGCCAGCCGACCCCGGCACTGCGAGCCACTCCACGAGCCAGGGTGCTCACCATCCTGACCAGGTTGGGTGCGCTGCGCGCCGCGTTCCGGACGTCACGACGGGCCACGACGGTGCCACTGAGGTCGGCCACCGCGCAGCGCAGCCAGCCATGCCCGACATCGACGCCGACCACATGGCCGTCGCCTGGGAGGTGCTCGAAGATGAGCGCCGAGCGGCCCCGTTGCTGGCGGCTCGGGCCGACGGCGCGCACCAGCCCCGCCCGTTCCAGGACGATCAGGACGGCCCCCACCGTCGGGGGGGACAGGCCGGTCTCCTCCGCCAGCCGTGGCCGCGAGGCCGGCCCGCCCTGACGGAGGCGCTCGAGGATCGTCCTTTCGTTCAGGCTTCGCATCGACTGTGGCTCTTTCGTCCAGGAGCCCGGCTCGTGGCGGCGCGGTGGGAGGCGTCTCCACGGGATCGCCTCACGGCCGCGGGCCCGCGCCGCAGCTCGAGGGCTTGGAGGCGCCCGCCGGCAAGCCTCGCCCGCCTCCGCTGGCCCGTGCCCACCATCGGCCCCCAATTCGCAATTATTTTAACCGGAGCCGGCGATCAACCACTCTTCGGAAGTTCGGATCGGCCCTTTGGGTCGTAGCTTATCTGGTATGTACCAGTTCGTCAAACCCGCATGGCGCCAAGGGCTCCCGCCAGGGGTGGAAGGGTCACGTCGAGCCCGACGTGCAACTGGTAGCGGTCCCCGCGGTAGGTCGAGATGGTGAACTCGACCGGCCGCCCCTGCGCGAATGACCGGCGCTCCACCAGAAGGACCGCGCTGCCGGGGCGCAGCCCGAGGAGCGGAGCGTCCTCAGCGTCGACGATGCCTGCTTCGATCGTCTGCTCGCCGTGATCGAGTGCGACGCCGAACCGCGTCGCCAGGATCTCGTACAGCGAGCGGTCGGTCAGCGTCACGTCCTCGAGGCCGGGCGCCACCTGGACCGGAATGTACGAGCGCTCGATCGCCATCGGCACGAGGTCGGCGGTGCGCAGCCGCACCATGGCGTGAACCGCATCGCCGAGGTTCAGCCCGAGCGCTCGCGCGACCTGACCGCTGGCCCCGTCGATGCTGCGCTCCAGGTCCCGTGAGCCGGGCCGCTGGCCGCGGGCGATCATGTCCTCGGTGAACGAGGTGAGCCGGAGCGGCATCTCCACCTTGGGCCGGGCGACGAAGGTCCCCTTTCCGGCGACCCGGTAGAGCCTGCCCTCGGCGACCAGGTTGTTGATCGCCTGCCGCACCGTCATCCGGGAGAGCCCGTAGCGGTCGACGAGCTCGCGTTCCGACGGGATGAGCGCGTCGTAGGCCAGTTCGGCTTCGATGAGGTCCAGCAGGATCTCGCGCAACTGGGAGTATTTGGGGACCGAGCTCCGCGGGTTGATCGACACCGTCTTCATCCGGGGTGCACTCCAACTGGTGCCTGTGCCGGGACTGCGCGGCGCCCGCGCGTTGGGACGCGCCCATTATTCCTCGCCCTGTGCAGCGTCAGGGGAGCCGATCAGACGATCGGGCGCCGGACCAGGGTGTGCTCGCGGTCCGGCCCCACGGAGACCACGTCCACTGGAGCCTCGACGAGCTCGCCCAGGCGCTCGACGTAGCGCTGGCAGGCAGCCGGCAGGTCCTCGAAGCGCCGGCAGTCGCGAGTGGAGGCGAGCCAGCCCGGCATCTCCTCATAGACGGGCTCGGCGTGCTTGAGGTGGGAGATGTTGGACATCGGGTGGTCCCACTCCTCGCCCTTGCTCCGGTAACCGGTGGCGATCCTGAGGGTCTCGACCTGGTCGAGGACGTCCACCTTGGTGATCGCCATCGAGTCGATGCCGTTGGTGTTCACCGCATAGCGCGCCACGGCGGCGTCGAACCAGCCCACGCGGCGCGCCCGGCCGGTCACGGTGCCGAACTCGGAGCCCACCTCCCGGATCAGCTCGCCGAGGGTGCCCTCCAGCTCGGTGGGGAAGGGTCCGTAGCCGACCCGGGTGGTGTAGGCCTTGAAGACCCCGATGGTCCGGGTCACCTTGGATGGCGGGATGCCGCTGCCGGTGAGCGCCCCACCGGCGGTGGGAGCCGACGAGGTCACGTAGGGATAGGTGCCCAGGTCGAGGTCGAGCATGGCCCCCTGGGCGCCCTCGCACAGGATCCGCCGGCCATCCCGGAGAGCGCCCTGGATGATCGGGTAGATGTCCCGGACGTAGGGCTCCAGCCGCTCCGCGTAGCCGAGGTACTCGTCGAGGATCGCCCGCTCGTCGAACGGCTCGTGGCCGTAGAGCCGGGTGAGCGACTCGTTCTTCAGGCGCAGGACAAATCTCAGCTTCTTCTCCAGGAACGCCGGCTTGCTGAGGTCGCCGACCCGGAAGCCGACCCGGCGCACCTTGTCCTCATAGGCGGGCCCGATGCCGCGGTGGGTGGTGCCGAGACGGTCGTCGCCCCGCTGGTGCTCCCCGAGTTGGTCGAAGACCGGGTGGTAGGGCATCACCATGTGGGCCCGGTCGCTGATCACCAGGTTCCCGGTGCTCACCCCGTGGACGTGCAGCTCGTCCAGCTCGGCGAGGAACGACTTCGGGTTGACGACCATGCCGTGGCCGATGACGCAGGTGGTGGTCGGCGAGAGGATGCCACTCGGGATCAGGCGGAACTTGAAGGTCTCGCCGTCCACGACCACGGTGTGACCGGCGTTGTCGCCCCCCTGGGAGCGGACCACCATGTCGACGGAGCCGGCGAGCAGGTCGATGACCTTGCCCTTGCCCTCGTCACCCCACTGGCCGCCGACGAGGATGGTGACACTGATGGCCGGACCCTCCAGACCCGCTGATCGCGCACGCGCAGCGTATCCGGTCGAGCCCCGGACGGGGGCTGGAGAGGCAGGTGACCCCTCTCAGCCGTTTGGGCCGCCGGGCGATTTGGGGGGCGGTTCGACCTGTTTTGGGGATGGGAGTCCCCAGTCCGGAAAGACTATGGTCAAGAGGCTTAATTGGATTCGGGGGGTGCCGCCGCGCGCGGCAGCTGGAGGTTCTTGCCACTCATGAACAGTCACAGGCTGCTCGGCGGCGCCGTCGCGTCCGCCCTCATCGCTGCCGGGTGGGCCGGCACCACGTTCAGTCAGGTAGCCGCCCAGAGCGCCTACGATCAGGTCTCCTTCTCGCCCAATCCGATCGCCGCGGCGGCCACCCTGACTTCGGGTGAGAGCGTCACGGTCTGTGTCCAGGCGAAGGCGGACGGGACCGTCGAGACCGGCGAGAGCGTCGACCTCAGCTTCGCAACCAATGACGTGCCGCCGGGCGACACCGGGACCGGCGGTTCGGCGGCCGTGGGTATCACCACCCTGACCGGCACGCCCGCATCCTTCGCCGCCAACACGAACTGCACGCCGACCGGCTCCGCCGTTCAGGAGCACAACGCGGTCAGCCTCACCTACACTGCCCCGGCCGATGGTGGGCCGAACAACGGGACCCCATACCCCGTTTGGGGGGGGCGCGACATCATCACGGGGACGGATCCCGACAACAGCAGTGTCACCAGCACCGCGGTCTACGAGTTCTCGCCGGTGACCGGCTACAGCTTCAGCACCGGCTCCAGCATCGCCTCGAATGCCAGCCTGACGACCGGTCAGCAGGTCAGCTTCACCGTCGAAGCACTGAACGGCACTACCCCGGTGCCCGGGGCGGCGGTGCTCCTCTGGCTCTCCACCAAGGCGTCGCCCGGCGGTTCGGTGACCGCGGCGGGAGCCGGGCCCCCGAGTGGCGACTTCTGCACGACCGGGGAGCCGGCGACGCTCACCTCCCAGTCGCCCTCGGTGACACCCGTGCGCTGCATCACCAACACCAGCGGCCAGGTGAACCTGACCTACACGGCATCGTCCGCCACCTCCACGGTGGGCATCGATACCGTCACGGCCCAGAACCACCCGACCACCTTCTTCAGCGCCTCCACCTCGTACGGCTACCAGGCGGCGGGCGCCTACACCGCGCTGCAGCCCTTCCGGATCTGCGATACCCGCTCCGGAACCAGCACCGAGTGCTCCACTGACGGGCCCCTCAACCAGGGCGCCACGATGACCTTCCAGGTGACCGGTGTCGACGTGAATAGCGAATCCGTGCCCTCCGACGCCCAGGCGGTGGTCCTCAACGTCACCGCGGTGAGCGGCACTGCCGCCACCTTCCTGACCGCCTTCCCGGCGGGCAACGCGGTGCCCACCGCCTCCAACATCAACGTCAATGCCGCCGTCAACCAGGCCAACCTGGTCGTGGTGACCCTGGGGAACGGAGGCAAGGTGAGCATCTACAACTCGCTGGGCTCGATCAACGTGGTCGCCGACGTCCAGGGTTACTTTGCCGCCCCCACCACCTCACCCACGCCGGGCCAATTCCACAGCATCCCGCCGCTCCGGATCTGCGACACCCGCAGTGGCATGGGCACCGCCTGCTCGGGCAGCGCGCTGGCCCAGGGCGCGTGGACCAAGGTCGTGGTCTCCGGGTGCCCGACCGGGAACCCCTCGTGCACCGCCTCGGTGCCCAGCGACGGCACCGCCGCCGCCGTGGCCCTCAACCTGACCGCGGTATCTGGGACGTCCGACACGTACCTGAGCGTGGTCCCGCCCAACGGCTCTAACGCCTGCCCGACCACCACCCCTGCGTTCTCCAACCTCAACGTCGATGCCGCCACCAACCTCGCCAACCGGGTCATCGTGCCCCTCGGTCCTGACCAGGACGTCTGCGTCTACAACTCGCTGGGATCGATCAACTACATCCTCGATATCAACGGCTGGTTCGGCAATGGCACCGAGAGCACCCAGGGCGCCCTCTTCTACGCCACTCCGCCCACGCGCATCTGCGACACGCGCAGCGAGGCCGAGGTCGGCTACACCACCGAGTGCACCGGCAAGACCCTGAGCCAGGGCGGGACGCTGAACATCCCGGTGGCAGGGGTCGACGGCCTCCCGGCTTCGCCGGTGGCGGTCATCGCCAACGTCACCGCGGTGTCGGGGACCTCATTCACCTACTTCACCCTCTACCCGGCCGACGTCTCCCTGCCCAACGCCAGTGACCTGAACGTCAACGCCCAACAGAACCTTCCCAACCTGGCGATCGTCCAGGTGCCGACGAGCGGCACCGGCGCCGGGGAGATCGACCTCTTCAACGACCTGGGCACCATCAACGCAGTCGTCGACGTCTCCGGATGGTTCCAGTGAGCCACCGGCAGAGCGTTCCCACCCTGGCCGGACGGCACCACCTGGGCGCGCGGCCCTAAGCCCGGTCCGTCCTCTTCCTACGAGAGTCCAGGCCTCGGTCCCCTCCGGGGGACCAGGTCTGGGCCCCCGGGGTCACTCCAGCACGCTGCGCAGCATCCAGGCGGTCTTCTCGTGGATCTGCATCCGGCGGGTCAGCAGGTCAACGGTGGATTGGTCCTGGGCCGCCTCGGCCACGGGGAAGACCTCGCGGGCCACCCGCACCACCGCCTCCTGGTCCTTCTCGAGACGCCGCACCATCTCGGTGGCGTTGGGGGTGTCGGTGTCCTCGGTGATGGTGGCCAGCGCCGAGAACTCACGGTACGACGCGGGCGTCCGGACCCCGAGCGCGCGGATCCTCTCGGCGATCTCGTCCACGGCCAGGGCCAGCTCCATGTACTCGGTCTCGAACATCAGGTGCAGGGACGAGAACATCGGCCCGGTCACGTTCCAGTGGTAGTTGTGGGTCTTGAGGTAGAGGGTGTAGGTGTCGGCGAGCAACCGGGAGAGACCCCGGGCGACCGCCGACCGCTCGTCGGCGGGGATCCCCATCTGCATGTCGGAAGCGGCGGTTGCCATGACCGAGCCCTCCTGGAAGCGTGTGCGCTGACTCCCATCATGTCGCTTTGGCCCGGGCTCCACAGAGGCGGACGCCATCGGACCCACCGGACGTCCGGACTGGCGCGCATGCCCGGGGCGCATCGAACGCCGGAACCTCCCGGCCTGGAGCGGAGCGGGCCCGGGCGCGCCTGCATGCTCGCCCGGGGCTGAGCCCGCTCAGGCGCGCCCCCAGAGCTGGAGCGGGTCGTCTCCCGGCCGGAAGCCGGCCGCCTCGGCGATCGCGGCCGCGTCGGCAAGGCCGGCGGCGAGGTGCTCGGGGCGGTGGGCGTCGCTGCCGAAGCTGATCGCCTCGCCACCCACCTCGCGCCACCAGCGCAGCGGCAGCAGCCCGGGACACGGCCCACGGGGCGGGCCCATGGCCCGGCTGCTGTTGACCTCGAGGGTCCGGCCGCTCCTGGCCAGCGCGACGAGCACCCCGCGGTACTCCTCTTCGAAGTCCCGCTCGTCGAATCTCACGATCGAATGCGGCCAGTACCGCTTCGGGTAGTCCAGGTGGGTCAGGATGGCAAAGGGCGCGGTGCTCTCCGCCAGCTCCCGGGTGGCGGTCAGGTAGCGGCGGAACCGTGAGCCCGCGTGCTCGGGCGAGAGCAGCTCGGGGACGCTCATGTCAACCAGCTCCCCCTCCACCTCGATGCAGTGCATCGACCCGAGGACGCGATCGAGGGGACGGTGCGCGAGCAGCGCGGCGACCTGGGCGGGGAAGAGGTTGGGCTCGCCCAGCTCGGCCCCCGACTCGATGCGCAGGCCGGGGAAGGCCGAGCGGCAGCGGTCGATCGCCTCCCAGTACCCGGCGATGTCGAGGTACCCGCTCCGGGTGGGGGTGGCCGGGGTGCGGACCGGCCAGCGATGCCCGGGGAGGCGCCCCGGCGACCATGCCCAGCGGTTCGGCGGCGCGGCCGTCGCGGCCTGACCGGCGTCCTTCCGCGAGCCCGCCACTGGCGGCCCCACCCCCGCGGCCGGGCACGGCACCCAGGCGTTGAAGTCGGCGTGCTCGGTGAAGGCGACCGCGGGGAGGCCGAGCTCGACCGCCCCGGCGCAGGTCGCGGTCATCTCCCCGAGGGCGGCGTCCCACGACCATTCGGTGTGCACGTGCCGGTCGGGGATGCGCGCGGGGTCGGGCACGGCTCGCAATCCTGTCATGTCCGGCTCCGGCCGCCGCGCCGGGCTGCGCTACCGTCGCTTTCGTGAGCGCGGAGCAGGTCGCCGGCGTCAGTTCTCGCCCCATTTCCCCGCCGCCGCGCAACGGCGCGGTGCGGGTTGCCGAGGTCACCGCGGAGACCGGGATCGACGATCCGCCCGAGCTGCCGCTCCACCTCGCCGGCGAGCCGGGAACGGTGGCGCTCCAGCTCCGGACCACGGTGCGGCGGGTGGCGGTCGGAGCCGGGCTCGCCCGCAAGCCCGATCTCCTGGCTGCGGTGCGCGCCCTCCCCGGCCTGCCCGGCCTCGCCACCAGCCCCGCCGGCGGGACCTTCGTCATCGGGGGTCCGGGATGGATGGGGCTCTGCGCAGTCGGGGTGCCCCCTCCCGAGCGGGGGATGCCCCTCGACTGGATGAATGGCTCGCTCAGCTCCTGGTTCCGCTCCGCTCTCGCCCTCTTCGGCGTGGACGCCGTCAGCGGGCGCGTCGAGGGCGGTTGGTGCCCGGGCTTCAGTGACGTCGCCGTGGGCGGCCGCAAGCTGATCGGGCTCGGCTACCGGGTCACCCGCGGCTGGGTGGTGATGCGCGGGATGATGGCGGTCGCCCCCATCGCCGAGGAGGACATGGACCTGCTGGTCGCCTGCCACCGGCTCATCGGCGTCGAGGTCGTGCCCGCCGCCAACACCTCATTGGCCGAGGCGGCCCGGCTGCCCGGTCTCGGCGTCCCCGGGGTCATCGATCGCTGGCGAGATGTCCGCACCGCCGCCGGCTGAGCCCGAGCCCGCGGCCCCCCTGCCGGAACCGGCGCGGGTCGATCCCCGGCCCGCCGTCGCCCGCGCCGCCGGCTGGGCGCCGTTCGTCCCCCTCCTGGTGGCCCTGGTCGCGCTGGCCGCGGTCGTGCTGGTCCCCAACCTCTACAGCGATCCGAACGGCCTCGACCCCTACACGCTGCGGGCCAGCGGCGTCGCCCTCGGGCTGCTCGCCATCGCCCTGGTCGTGCCGGGCCTGGCCCGCGCGCGTCTGGTGCTGGTCAGCCTGGTGGCGATCACCCTGTCGTGGTCAGCCTTCCTCGGCGCCCCCGCCCTGCTCGCCCACGCCGGAGTCCAGCAGACCGGCGACCAGGCCAACCTTAACGCCTCGGTGGCCTGGTTCGGGGTCACCGCCGTCATCCTCGGACTGGTCTGGCTGGTGCTGCGCCGCGACCACCCCCGCCTCCGGTTGCTCCACCTCGGCTGGCCCGCCGTCGCCTGGGCCGTGAGCGGCACCGCGCTCTTCTTCCTGGTCTTCCTGCTGATCCCGGCCGGCCTGCTCGGCCGCGAGGGGCTGGCCATCCCGGCGCTGGTGCGCGACGCCCCCTGGCTGGTCCCCGCCAACATGCTCCAGGGCGCGGCCCAGGAGCTCCAGTTCCGCGGCCTCCTGCTCGGCAGCCTCGAGCGGTTCAGCTCACCGCTGGTGGCCAACGCCTGCCAGGCGGTGGTCTTCGGGCTCGCCCATCTCGCCATCGTCTACCAGGGACCGGTGGCCCCCTTCGTGCCGCTCACGATGCTGCTCGGCTTCGTGCTCGGCTGGGTCACCCAGCGGACCAGCTCGATCTGGCCGGCGATCGTGGTCCACATGGTCGCCGACATCGTGGTCACGCTCGCCGTCCTGCCCGGCCTGTACGGGTATTAGGGTCTCGCGCGCGCCCGGCCCGCGGCCGGCGGCTACCCGGCCGCGCCGGCGAAATCCGGCGTCACCACCCTGCCGGTGGCCACGCTCGCCCGCGCCGCCTCGATGACCGCGAGCACATCGCGTCCGGCCTGGGCGGGCACCGGCACGGGCCCCTCCCCGCGGATCGCCGCGGCCATCCCGGCGTAGAAGTCGCCGTACCGCCCGGCGGGCAGCGGCAGCTCACGAGCGGCGCCGCCCTCCCCGCCCTCGGTGAGCACGGCGCGCTGGCTCCCGTCCGGCCCACCATAACCGGGGTCGGTGGGGCGTCCGCCGGCCCTGATGTAGCCCTCCTGAGGGTCGAGGCCCCACACCTCGAGCGCCCGCCGCCTGCCCCACACGCGCCAGCGCGGCCCGATCGAGGGAGCCTGGGTGCTCATCCAGAGGTGGGCGCGGGCGCCGCCGGGGAACTCGAGGGCGAGGAAGCAGTCGTCGTCGGCGACCGCCCCCGGGCGCGCCAGCGAGATCTCCGCGTAGACGCGCTGCGGCTTCCCCAGCAGCACGTGCGCCTGATCGATGAGGTGGCTGCCGAGATCGAGGAGGAGCCCACCGCCCGCGCCGGGTGGGGTCTCCTCACGCCACGAGGCCGTGTTGACCTCCGGCCGGAACCGCTCGAAGCGGCTCTCCACGCGGAACAGCCCACCGAGCTGGTCGCCGGCGACCGTCTCCCGCAGGAGCAGGAAGTCGCTGTCCCACCTCCGGTTCTGGAAGGCGGCCAGCGGGCGCCCGGTGCGCTCGGCCGCCGCCAGCATCGTCCCGGCCTCCCTCGTGCTCAGCGCGATCGGCTTGTCGACGACCGCTGCGAGACCGAGCTCGAGGGCGGTGATCGCCTGCGTCGCATGGAGGTGATTGGGCGTCGCCACCACCGCCAGGCCGATGCCGTCGGTGTCGTTCCAGAGCTGGTCGGCGGTGGCGAGCAGGCGGGCGTCGGGGAACTCGCGCTCCGCCCTCTGGCGTCGCTCGGGGTTGGCGGTGACGATCGCTCTCACCTCGAGGCTCGGGGTCGCCACCACCAGCGGCGCGTGGAAGACCTGGCCCGCCAGCCCGTACCCGATCACCGCGACCCCGATCCGCTCCACGGGTGGACAGTCTGCCATGCCGGCCCGAAACGCGGCCGGGGTGGGCTCGGCGGTTTCGCGCCGCCTCAGCGCGTATGCTCGACTCCTCGCCCCTCGTTTGCGGAGATGGCCGGATGACCCAGTCAGGCTACCCCTCCTCGCCGGACCCCGGGTCCCCCGGCGGCCCCGACCCCCTCTCTCCGTCCCCCTCTCCCTCGGGAGATCAGGCCGGCTGGTACGCGCCGTGGACGCCCGACCCGGGCCTCGGTGGGACGCCGGCCGCCACCCCCGGGGGCCAGCCCCCCGCATCCGGGGCGGCGCCCGACCCCGGGGCAGCCTGGGGTGTTCCCGGCGGCGCGGAGACCGGACCGGGCCCCTACGGGTCCCCGCCGAATCCCGGCTCTCCCGGGCAGGTTCCCTACGGTCAGCCCCCGTTTGGTGGGCAGCCCCCCTTTGGGCAGGGACCGTACGGCCAGGGCCAGGGACCGTACGGCCAGGGCCAGGGACCGTACGGCCAGGGCCAGGGCCCATACGGCCAGGGCCAGGGCCCATACGGCCAGGGTCAGGGCCCCTTCGGCTACGGCATGGGGTACCGCGGCTGGCGGCGCGGCATGTACGGGCCCATGGCCGGACAGCCGGTCGGAGCCTTCGTCCGCCGCCGGGCGATCACCCACACCCTGCTCGGCGCCCTTCTCCTCGCCATCGGCATCGTGGTCACGGTCGTCAACCTGAACACCATCTCCGGCTCCGGTGGGGCGGGGATCGTCTACGTCCCCTGGTTCCTGATCGTGATCGGAGCCCTCTGGTTCTTCGGCGGGCTGAGCATGCTCGCCCGCACCTCGAGGTTTCGCTGAGCGTCCGGTGAGGTGAGGACGGGCGTGACACCCGCCCGCCGCCGCAGAGTGCGCGGGGCCGCGGCCGCGATCGCCCTACCCCTCGGTGCCCTGGCCCTGGCATCGATGGCGGCCATGCCCGCCGAGGCCGACGCCCCCTGGTGGCAGCTGGCGGGGTTCGCGGGCCAGACGGTCTCGCGGGTCGCCGTGGTCCAGGGGAGGGTCACCGCCCTGGTGGCGGGGAGGCCCGTCGTGCAGACGGAGGATGGCTTCGCCGCGGCAGCCGCTCCACCTCCCCTGCCGGCCGCTCAGGTCACCGTCAGGGCGCGCACCTGGTCGATCAGCGCCGCCGGCGAGGTGCTGGTCAGCAGCGATGGCCACTCGCCGAGCCGCGACCCCGGCAGCCCCGACCTCGGAGCGGGCGCCCACCTCATCGCCGCCCCGCTCGCGACCCCGGGGGTGGTGATCGCCGTCAGCACCTCGGGGACTGTGTGGCGCCGGTCATCGGATGGTGGCTGGTCGGTCTCGCTGGCCCTGCTGCCGGCCACCCTGGTCACCGGGACGCCCGGGGTCACCGGCCTCGCCGCCTTCAGCACCATCGAGGTCAGCGCGGTGGTCTACCTGGGCACCGACGGCTACGGGACCCTGCTCACCTCCGACGGCGGGGACGACTGGGTGAGGGCGGACCCCGGCCTGCCGGACGGCGTGCTCGGTCTCGCCGCCGACCCCGTCGGTGCGGACCCGGCGATCTGGGCGGCCACCACCGAAGGGCTCTACGTCCACCGCCTCCAGGCGATCCCCTCCATCCCCAACTACTCGGGGGGCAGCCTCACCGGGAAGTGGCTCGCGACCATCGCCCTCGGTCTCGGGGTGATCCTCCTGGCCGGAATCGCTCTGGTCGCCTGGTCCCGCCGCTGGCCCGTTGCGCGGGGTGACAAATCTCCTACATGACCTCAATCTTGCTTGGCAAGAACGGTACAGTTCATGTAGGATATCCCGGTGGAGGGGTCACCCCGAGGAGGCCAGCGATGACGAGCGCACTCTCCATCCGAGCGGACGGCGACCGGACGCCCCGGGGTGCTGGGTGGCGCGCCTCGTGACCATCGTCCAGGGGGCGCCCCGCCCGGAGCGGGGGCACCGCTCATGACCCTGATCCGCATGATGCTGGCGCGGCTCCGGGCCTACCGGGTGCAGGTCTCGATCGTCCTGGTGCTGATCGTCATCCAGACGATCCTCGGCCTCTACCTGCCCAACCTCACGGCCGACATCATCAACAACGGCATCACCGTGGGCAATGTCGGGTACATCTGGCACACCGGCGCGTGGATGCTCGCACTCACCCTGCTGAGCGGGGTGGCCGCCGTCGTCGCGACCTACTTCGCCTCCCGCACCTCGATGGGGGTCGGCCGCGACCTGCGGGCGATCGTGTTCGGGCGCGTCATGCGCTTCTCGGCGCGCGAGATAAACAGCTTCGGGACGGCCTCACTGATCACCCGCAACACCAACGACGTGCAGCAGATCCAGATCTTCCTGCAGATGGCGCTGACCCTGATGGTCGCGGCGCCGATCATGATGGTCGGGGGCGTGATCATGGCGCTCCACGAGGACGTCACCCTCTCCGTGCTGCTGGTGGTGGCGGTCCCGCTGATGGCCCTGATCGTCGTCGCCATGCTGTTCCTCGCCGTGCCGCAGTTCAAGTCGATGCAGGTGAAGATCGACAGGATCAATCAGGTGCTGCGCGAGCAGATCACCGGGGTCCGGGTGATCCGCGCCTTCGTCCGCTCCGACGACGAGGAGCGCCGCTTCGCCGCTGCCAACGCCAGCCTCACCGCGACCGGCCTGCGGGTCAACCGGCTCTTCGTGCTCGCCATGCCCCTGATGATGGCGATCATGAACCTCTCGAGCGTCGCGGTCCTCTGGTTCGGCGGCCACCTCATCAGCAGCGGCCAGATGCCGATCGGCAACCTGACGGCGTTCCTCGCCTACATCCTCCAGATCCTCATGTCGGTGCTCATCGCCGTGGTCATGTTCATCCTGGTTCCCCGCGCCCAGGCGAGCTCTGAGCGCATTGCGGCGGTGGCGCTGGTGGAGCCGGCGATCCGGAGCCCCGAGCATCCGGTGACCCCGGCAGCCCCCAGGGGGGTCGTCGAGTTCCGCGATGTCACCTTTGGCTACCCGGGCGGAGAGCAGCCGGTGCTCCGCGACGTCTCGTTCCAGCTCCGCCCCGGCGAGACCACCGCCATCATCGGTGGCACCGGCGCCGGCAAGACGACTCTCCTGAACCTCATCCCGCGCTTCTTCGACGCGACCTCCGGGGCGGTGCTCATCGACGGAGTGGACGTCAGGGAGCGCACGCTCGAAGAGCTCTGGGCGTGCATCGGCCTGGTGCCCCAGCAGGCGTTCCTCTTCAGCGGGACGATCGCCGACAACCTGCGTTTCGCCGACGATGACGCCACCGACGCCGATCTTTGGCACGCGCTCCAGGTGGCCCAGGCCCGGGATTTCGTGGCCACCATGGGCGGCCAGCTCGAGGCCCCCATCGACCAGGGTGGCACCAACGTCTCCGGCGGCCAGCGGCAGCGGCTCGCCATCGCCCGCGCCCTGGTCAAGCGACCGCTGATCTATCTCTTCGACGACTGCTTCTCCGCGCTGGACGCGGCGACGGACGCGCGGCTGCGTGCCGAGCTGAGCGCCGAGACGCGGGACGTGACCGTCGTGATCGTGGCTCAGCGGGTGAGCACCATCCTGAGCGCCGACCGGATCATCGTCCTCGACGACGGGGTGGTGGTCGGCTCCGGGACCCACGAGCAGCTCATGGTCTCCTGCCCGGAGTACCGCGAGATCGTCGTCTCGCAGCTCGGGGAGAACGCAGCCTAATGCTCCTGTCAAGCGACTTTCCGATGTTCCTCACTGAAGGGCTGGCGGCTGGCGAGGATGGCCCAGAGCACGTCGATGCGCCGGCGGGCCAGAGCGATGAGCGCCTGGTGGTG
>Ga0187880_1000215_pt1 | contig 49481 bp, 31 predicted proteins | sample June2016WEW_19_4_FD_132998 | JGI IMG/M metagenome (GOLD analysis project Ga0187880, IMG submission 132998) | Peatland microbial communities from SPRUCE experiment site at the Marcell Experimental Forest, Minnesota, USA - June2016WEW_19_40 | ecosystem: Environmental > Terrestrial > Soil >... | reverse complement strand
CGCGCTGGTGCTGAACGCGGAAACGCTGGCGCAGACTTACGGCGAAGCAGGTTACTACCAGCACGAGCACGGGACCTGACGGCCGCCATGGACAATCTCCTGCAGCCCTTGCTGATCGGCGCCTGCGTAGGCGCGGCGTCCGGTGCGGTTGGCGCGTTCATTCTGCTGCGGCGGATGGCGCTGGTCGGAGACGCGCTTTCGCACGTCGCGTTGCCGGGCATCGCACTCGCGCTGGCGTTCAAAGCGGACCCCTTCTGGGGCGTCCTGGCTCCTCTGGTTCTGGCGGCCGTCCTGATCTGGTGGCTCGAAGGGAGAACCAGCGTGCCGGCCGACGCCCTGGTCGGCGTGCTGTTCACTTCATGCCTGGCGATCGGCGTTTTGACGATTCCCAACACGGAGATTATCGAGTCCCTGTTCGGCGCCTTTCCGCGCCTGCCGGCCGGTTTTCTCGCGGGCATCCTGTTAGCGGCGGCCGGCCTCATGGCGGTGTCATTCCGCTTCGCCGGGAAATTCCTGCTAGTCATCGTGGACCCGGATCTGGCGCGCACCGAGGGCATTGGCCGAGGCTACGACCTGGCCCTGCTCCTGATCTTCTCGCTGGTTGTCGCGCTCGGCGTGAAGCTCGTGGGCACCTTGCTGATGGGCGCGCTCACCATCATTCCCGCCGCCATTGGCAGGAATCTCTGCCGGAGCATGCACGTGTACATGTTGGTTTCGGCCTTGGCTGGCGGCGCAACCGCCGTGGCCGGCGTGCTGATCGCGGACGCCTTCTCCGTTCCACCCGGACCGAGCATCATCCTGCTCGGCACGGCGGTTTTCCTGGCCACCCTGGTCTTCGCCCGCAGGCGCCACCACGTGTCGCGGACCGCCGGATCCTGATAAAATCGCTTGGCATGAGCCGCCGGGCGCTCCTGATGGTCTTGGCACTTTGCCCCGTAATAGCCCCCGCCGAGCCGCTCTGGCTAAAGGCAACCTCGGCGAATTTCGAACTGTACACGACCGCCGGGGAGGCGAAAGCTCGCGAACTCATCCGCTATTTCGAGCACGTCAACAGCTTTTTTCAGGCGGCCGTCCACGCGTCTAGATCCGGCAAAGGGCGGGTGCGGATTATTGCCTTTCAATCGGAAGCCGAGTACAGGCCCTACCGGTTGAGGGAACCCGCGCTGGCCTATTCCAGCGGCGACGCCACCCGCGATGAGATCGTGCTCAAAAGCTTCTCGGCCGAGGACTATCCCGTGGCCATCCACGAGTACGTTCATGTCCTACTCAAGCCGGTCAAGAACGTGCCACTGTGGCTGAACGAAGGGCTGGCGGAGCTATTCTCGAGCCTGCGTCCCGAAGGCAAGAAGGTGCTGGTGGGCACGCTGCTGCCGGGGCGTATGCGCGTGCTCCAGTCCAGCGGCTGGATGGACTTGGATGCGCTCTGCGCCGTGGACCTCGACTCTCCCTACTACACCTCGGATCACACCCAGCAGGAGATCTTCTATGCCGAGAGCTGGGCTTTGACGTACATGCTCGCCCTCAGCGACCAGTATCGGCCGAAGTTCCCGGAGTTCCTGCAACTGACTACGGGCGGTGAGCGGGTGGCCGTGGCGTTCGGGAAAGCATTCGGGAAGCAGATGCCGGACGTGCTCGCGGATCTGCGCCAGTACATCCGCGGTGAGAGGTTCACGGGGTTGCTCTTCGAAGCCGCGCTGGCCGCGTCCGCCGAGGATCCCGAGATCCGGCCCGTGACTCCGCTCGAATCCGGGCTGGTGCTGGCAAGCCTCCTGGAGGACATCCACAAAACCGACGAGGCCAGGCAGGCATATCGACGGCTCGCCGAGGAGAACCCCGCCAGCCCCGAAGTGCCCGAGGCACAGGGGTACCTCGCTTGGCGAGCGGAGCAGCGCGGTGAGGCCCTGGCGCAGTTCGCCCGCGCCGCCGAACTAGGAAGCAAGAACGCGCACATGTACTACGACTACAGCGCGCTCGCGGGCGACACCGACGCGGCCCGCTCGAAGCGCATTTCCCTGCTGCGCACAGCGGTCGCACTCGATCCGCGGTTCGAGGACGCGCGCTATCACCTCGGCCTGCTGCTGGTGGCCGAGGGGGAATACGAAAAGGCGCTGGCGCAGTTCGCGGGCGTAACGAACGCCCGGCCGGAGGAATCCTTCGAGTTCTTCCGTGCGGTCGCGTATGCCGCCTTTCAGACCGGCGACGAAGAGAAGGCGCATTCCGCCGTGAGGCGCGCCGCGGAGTATGCCAAGGACCCGATCGAGAAGGCTTCCGTCGCGCAACTGGCGGCCGCGATCGGCGAAGGCCCGAGCGAGCAGCCGGCTTCTCCACCGCCGGCCTCGCCCACTCCGCCCACGGAGCCCGCTCTCGATATGCGCTCTGCCGCCACGCCGGAAACGCTTCAGCAGCGGTTGCCCAGCACGGTGGAAGGCACGCTCGAGGGCGTCGAATGTCTGGAGCACGCAACCCGCCTGCGCGTGATCGTGAACGGGCGCGCGATGCGGTTTCTCACGGACAGGCGGCGGCCCGTCGAGATCCGCGGCAGGAAAGGCCGGCCCTTCGCACTTGTCTGCGGGCCCATGAAGACTCGATCCGCCGTCCTGGTCGAATACGAACCGGCGGTGAACGAAAAGCTCGGCACCGTCGGCGTCGTGGGCTCCATCGAGTTGAAGTAGACTGGCGTGATATGAAATACCGGCGACTTCTTCTAGGCCTGCTCGCGTTCGCTGGGATTGCGTCCGCAGAGCAGAGGTGGGTCAAAGCAACCTCGGCGAATTTCGAAGTCTACACCACGGCGGGCGAGAAGAAAGCGCGCGAAGCGATCCTCTATTTCGAACAGGTCAACAGCCTCTTTCAGAAGGCTGTCCACGCCGGCAGATCCACTAAGGGGCGCGTGCGCATCGTCGTTTTCCAGTCCGCGCGGGAGTACAAACCCTATGAGCCGTACGCGGGACGGCCCGCCTATGCCGGCGGCGACCAGGACCGCGACGAAATCGTGATGCAGAGCATCTCGGCGGAGAACTATCCCATCGCCGTCCACGAGTACGTCCACATCCTGCTCAAACCCGTAAAGAACATGCCGCTTTGGCTCAACGAAGGGATGGCCCAGCTCTACCAAACGCTCCACCCCCTCGGCAAGGGGATCAAGGTCGGCGACGTTCTGCCCGAAGCTCTCTACGTGCTCCAGCAGCAGAACACCTGGCTCGACCTGGCGACGCTCTGCGCGGTGGACCGTAACTCGCCCTATTACACCAACGACCACTCCAAAGTGAGCGTCTTCTACGCCGAGAGCTGGGCACTGACGCACATGTTGTCTCTCAGCGACCCGTATGCGTCGAAATTCCGGGAGTTCATCGCCCTCATCATCGGCGGCACGCAGCCGGCGGAGGCTTTCCAGAAAGCGTTTAACCGACCCATGCGGGAGGTGCTGGCCGACCTTCGCGCCTATGCTCGCGGGGATCGGCTCATGGCTCGTCTCATCGACGTCACGCTCGAGAAGTCGGCTGAGGCGCCGGAGATCAAGCCGGTAGCGGAGATCGAGTCGGGCCTGGTGCTGGCAAGCCTCCTGGCGGACATAAACAAGATGGGCGAGGCCAAACAGGCCTATGCCAAGCTCGCCGCCGAGAACCCTGCCAGCCCCGAGGTCCCCGAAGCGCTGGGATACCTGGCATGGCGCAAGGGAGACCGGAACGAGGCCCGGGCGCAGTTCGCCAAAGCCGTGGAGCTGGGGAGCAGGAATGCCCGCATGTATTTCGCATACGCGGCCATGGCGGGTGAGGCAGGCGAGCCCGCCCAGGCACAGATCAAACTGCTACGTAAGGCGGTGGAGCTCGATCCGGACTACTACGAGGCGCGCCTTCATCTCGGTTTTCAACTGATGTCGGAATCGGATTACGCCGGCGCCCTGGCCGTATTCGCCCACCTGAAGAAGGTCGAGCCGGAGTACGCTTTCCAGTTCTTCCACGCCGTTGCGTACGCGGCCTACCGGACCGGCGATAAGGAGGGCGCACGGGCCAACGCCAAGCGAGCCGCCGATTGCGCACCAGGGCCAGCCGAGAAAGCCGCCGTCGAGCAACTGCTGGCGGAACTCGATCAGCACCCGGGCGAGCGGCTCCGGGCGGTGGCGCCGGCGGCGGAACGGGAACCGGAAGAGGAGGAGCGGAGCGCGCGGCGGCCTGCCCTCCAGCACCGAGACAACCCTGAAGTCCCGCAGCTGCCCAAGCGGAGCCCGCTCACCGCGGTCGAGGGCACGCTCGATCAGATTGACTGCCTGGGAACCTCGGCCCGGGTCCGCATGACCGTGGCCGGGCGACCGGTTCGGCTCCTCATCGACAAGCCGAACGCAATCGAGGTCCGCGGCGCCAAGGGCGGCTCCTTCAGCCTGACGTGCGGGCCGCAGACACCGCGCCGCACGGTCGCGGTGGAGTACGAGCCGAAGGTCAACAGCGATCTCGGCACCATCGGCCTGGTACGCGTGGTGGAGATGAAGTAACGCGAAGGCCCTACTGCCAGCCGCCGCCCAGGGCGCGATAGAGTTGCACGAAGGAGAGCACCTCTCCTAGGCGCAGTTGCGCCAGCGACAACTGGCCCTGGAACAGATTGCGCTCCGCATCGAGCACTTGCAGGTAGCTGTCGAGCCCACCCTTGTAACGCATTTGGGAGAGCCGGGTGGTTTCGGAGAGCGCGGTCACGAGGCGCTCCTGCTCGGCCCGCTGCTCGCGCGTGCGGCGGTAACCTACCAGCGCATCGGACACCTCGCGAAAGCCGCTGTAGATGGATTTCTGGTACTGCAGCACCATCTCGCGCTTTTGCGCTTCGGTCAGGCGCACGCCGGCGCGGACCAGGCCGGCATTGAAGACCGGCATCACCGCGCTCGGGCCGCCGCTCCACAGGCGCGCGGGCCCCGTGAACAGGTCCGACAGCACCTTGCTCTGCCCGCCCAGGAACCCGGTCAGGGAGATCTGCGGGAAGTAGAGCGCCTTGGCCGCGCCGATTTCCGCGTTGGCCGAGATCAGCGCCTGCTCGGCTTGCCGTATATCCGGCCGCCTCTCCAGCAACGAAGATGGCAGGCCCGCCGGAACCTCGGGGGGAAGCGCGAACTGGTCCAGAGCTTTCCCGCGCGCGATTTCGCCCGGCGCCCGGCCCGCCAGCAGGCTGAGCGCGTTCTCCATCTGCTCGACGTCGCGCTGGGCGCTGGCGATCTGGGCGGTGGCGATGTAGAGGAACTGCTCCGCTTGGTGCACGTCCAGGGCCGTGGCGGCGCCGCGCTGGAAGCGCAACTCGACCAGCTTCAGGTTGTTCTCGGCGATGTCGCGCGTGTGCCGCGCGATCTCGAGTTCCAGGTCGCGCTCCCGCAGCGTGAAGTAACTGCCGGTCACGTCGGCAATCAGCGATACCACCACGCCGCGCCGGCCCTCCTCGGTGGCCAGGTACTGCGCCCGCGCCGATTGGGCCAAGCGGCGAAGGCGGCCCCAGAAGTCCAGTTCCCAATCCAGCGCGACGCCGGCCTGGGTGTAGCTCACATCCAGGTTGGAGCCGGGTGGAATGTCGTTGTTCGCGCCGATCAGGGGCGGCCGCGAACCAGTGAACGAGGCCTGCGCGGTCAGATTGGGGAACCGCTCGGCGCCCGCGATCCGGTACCGGGCGCGCGCCTCGAGGACCCGCTCCGAGGCGATGCGCAGATCGAAGTTGTTCTCGAGGGCCGTCGCGACAAGCTGGTGGAGCGCGTCGTCCTGAAAGAGGTCGGACCACTTCCGGTCCGCCAGCGACGCCGCGTCGCCGCCGGGAGCCGCAGCGCGAAATTGAGGCGGCGCGTTCACCGCGGGCCGCTTGTAGTTCGGACCCACCGCGCAGCCTGCCGCGAGCAACAAACACAAGAATATGGGCCACGAATGCACACGAATGAACACGGATGGCCAAGGCTGCCGGATCATCGCGTTCCCTCCGCCCGAAGTGCGTGGCGCACGCACTCCTGCGTGCCGCGTCCCCACTCCTGGGGACGCTCGGCCGGAGGGCGCACAAACGTGTCCGCAAGAGTGCGGACACGCCACGTTGAGAAGGTGCGCCACGTCGGCTGCGGAACCAAGCTCGCAGGTGGCGCGTTCACCAATTCGTGTTCATTCGTGTTCCTTCGTGGCCAACAATTTCGGACTGGCGCCGTCATACGCTCTCCTCCGGAAGGGCGTCCGCCTCGGGCGCCGGCTTTCGCTTGCCTTCGGCGATGCGCTGGATGACCACGTACAGCACCGGCACGATGAAGATCGCCAGCAGCGTGGCCGCGTTCATGCCGCCGAAAACCGCAGTGCCGAGCGAGCGCCGCGAGGCCGCCCCGGCGCCGGTCGCCACGACCAGCGGCACCACGCCGAGAATGAATGCGAACGACGTCATCAGAATGGGACGCAGCCGGAGCCGCGCGGCTTCGATCGCCGCCTCGACGATCGAGTGGCCCTCCTCGCGCCGCATCCGGGCGAACTCGACGATCAGGATCGCGTTCTTGGCGGCCAGGCCGATCAGCGTCACGATCCCGATCTGGGTGTAAATGTCGTAGGGGTAGGACCGCAGCCAGACCGCCGTCAACGCCCCGAACAGGCCAAGCGGAACCGCCATCAGCACGGCGAACGGAATCGACCAGCTCTCATAGAGCGCCGCCAGAAACAGGAACACCAGCACGGCCGCAAAGCCGAAGATCACGCCCTCGTGCCCCTGCGCCTCTTTCTCCTGGTAGGTCGTGCCGGTCCATTCGTAGCCGAAGCCGGAGGGCAACGTCGACGCCGCCAGCTCCTCCATCGCCTGGGTCGCTTCGCCGCTGCTGTAGCCGGGCGCGGGCCGGCCGAGCATCTGGATGGCGCGGAAGCGGTTGTAGCGGTAGACGACGTCGGGCCCCGCCGTCGCACGAACCGTGGCGAGCGTGCCCAGCGGCACCATGTCCCCCGCGCCGGTGCGCGTATAGAAGCGGTTGAGGTCTTCGGGCTTGCCCCGGAACTCCGGCTCCGCCTGCACCAGCACTTGCCAGGGGTGCCCGAACGCATTGAAGTCGTTCACGTAGAGGCCGCCCAGAAACGTCTGCAGCGTGTTGTAGGCTTCCGTGACCGGGATGCCAAGGGTCTGCACCTTGTCGAGATCCACATCGACGCTGTAGGCGGGAACGTTCGCCCGGAACGTGCTGATCAGGTTGCTCACTTCCGGCCGGCGCCGGGACGCTTCGATCAGCAGATCGCCGGTCTGCGCCAGGTCGTGGACGCTCGCGCCCATACGGTCTTCCAGCATGAATTGGAAACCGCCCGTGGTGCTCAAGCCAAGAATAGGCGGCGGGCCGAAGGCGAACGTGACCGCCTCGGGCACCTGGCTGAAGTCCCGCTGCATCCTGGCGATGATGGCCGCGAACTGCGTTTCCTTGGAGGTGCGTTCGTCCCACGGCTTCAGCCGGCAGATCAGCGTGGCCACGTTCGAGGCACTGGTGCGGGTGGCGATGTCGAGACCGCCCAGCGCCAGGTGCCCGGCGATGCCCGGCAGAGTGCCGGCGATCCTCTCAATCTTGCGCGTGGCGGCGTCCGTGCGATCGCGCGACGCGCCGTCCGGGAGCCGTATGGAAACGTAGATGGTGCCCTGGTCCTCGTCGGGAAGGAAGCCGGCGGGGAGGTGGCGGAACAACGCCCCGGCCGCCAGCCAGAAACAGAAGAGCGCCGCCAGCGCAAAGGCCGACTTCCGGATCAGCGCGCCCACCCCCGCCAGGTACTTGTTCCGGGAGCGTTCGAAAACCCGGTCGAAGGCGCCGAAGAACCGTCCCAGCGGGCCGCGCGTTTTCATCTTGGACCGCAGAAGGAGAGCGCTGAGGGCCGGGCTCAGCGAGAGCGCGCTGAACGCAGAAATCAGCACCGAGGCGGCGATGGTGAGCGCGAACTGCTTGTAGATCTGCCCGCTGATGCCGCCCAGAAACGCCACCGGGATGAAGGCCGCCGCCAGAATGCACGCGATGGCCACCACCGGCGCCGACACTTCTTCCATGGCGCGAATGGCCGCCTGGCGCGGCGTCAATCCTTCGTCGATGTGCCGCTGCGCCGCCTCCACAACCACGATGGCGTCATCCACCACGATTCCGATCGCCAGAACCAGCCCGAACATGCTGGTCATGTTGATGGAGAAACCGAGCAGCGGGAACAGGGCGAACGTCCCCATGATGGCGACCGGCACGGTCAGCAGCGGAATCAGCGTGGCGCGCCAGTTCTGCAGAAACACGAACACGACCAGGACCACCAGCCCGATGGCCTCGAACAGCGTCAACTGCACGTCCTTGATGGCGGCGCGCACGAACATCGTCGAGTCGTAGCCGATGATGTAGTCCATCCCCGCCGGGAAGCTCGGCTTGGTTTTCGTCAGGAAGGCTCGGACCCGCTGGGCCGTGGCCACGGCGTTGGCGCCCGGAGAGAGATAGACGATCAGGTTGGCGGCGTTGCGACCGTTCACGCGGTTGAAGCCGGCGTAGGTCTGGGCGCCGAGCTGGACGTGGCCGATATCGCGGATGCGCAGCAGCGATGTGTCCGGCTGCGCCCGCAGCACGATGTCTTCGAACTGGCTGGGATCGACGAGCCGCCCCGGCGCGCTGACCGAGTACTGGAAAGCCGTCCCCGCGGGCGACGGCGGCTGCCCGAACGTCCCCGCGGGGTTCTGCCGGTTCTGCGCGTTAATAGCCTGGCTGACATCGGTGGCCGTGATGCCGAACTTGGCCATCTTGTCGGGGTTCACCCACACGCGCATCGAGTAGATCTGAGCCGAGCCCAGCCGCGCTTCGCCCACTCCATCCAGGCTGGCAACCTGGTTCAGCAGGTTGATCTGCACGTAGTTGGCGAGGAACAGCGAGTCATAGCGCCCATCGGGCGAGTCCAAGCTGATGGCCATCAGGAACGCGGTCGAGACCTTCTTCACGATCACGCCCTGTTGCTGCACCTCGACCGGCAGGCGGGGCATCGCAATATTCACGCGATTCTGCGTTTGCACCGTCGCCATGTCGGGATTGGTGCCCAGCTTGAAGGTGATCTGAATGTTGAGCGAGCCGTCGTTGCCGCTGCTCGACAGGAAGTACAACATGCCGTCGAGGCCGATCAACTGGTCCTCGATCGGCTGGGCCACGGTCTTCTCCAGGTCCTGCGCGTTGCCGCCGAGATAGTTGGCGGTGATCTGCACCACCGGAGGCACCACCTCGGGATAGGCGGATATGGGCAGGTTCGGAATCGCGGCTGCGCCCAGGATGACGATCACGATGGCAACCACCATCGCGAAAACGGGATGGTCGATGAAGAAGCGCGCCATGGCTCAGTTCCCGGACTTCGCCATCTGCGGCGCAACCACCGCACCCGGCCGGACTCGCAATTGGCCTTCGACGATCACGCGGTCGCCCGGCTGGAGCCCTTGTTCGATCAACCACAGGCCACCCACGCGGCCGCCCGTAGTCACCGGCCGCAGGGCCACCGTGTTGTCCCGGCCCACGGTGTAGACGGTCTGGATGCTCTGCAACTGCTGCACCGCCTGCTGCGGCACCATCAGCGCGCCGCGGCGTTCGTCGATCTGGACGCGCACGCGGCCGAACTCGCCCGGAAGCGCGGTGTGGCGGGGATTCGGGAAGCGCGCCTGCATCTCGAGCGTTCCCGTTTTCGAGTCCACCTGGTTCAGCGAGTTCTCGATGCGGCCCTTCCACGGGAACTCGGAATTGTCGGCCAGAACCAGCGTGAGCGGGAGATCGCCGCCGGGCATGCTCCGGCCGCCCATGGTCCACTTGAGAACGTCGGATTCCGTCACCTTGAAACGCACCCAGATCGGATCGAGCGGAACGATTGTCGTCAACGGCTGCGGAGCGTTGGGGGGAACCAGGCCGCCGACCGGCACGAGCGTATCTCCGATCCGGCCCCCGATCGGCGCGCGGATGGTGCCGTATTCCAGGTTCAGTTCGGCCGTCCGCAGTGCGGCCCTCTGCGATTCGACCTTGGCCAGCATGGAGTCGATCTGCGTGCGCGTCGAGAGCGTCGCCTGATCGACGTTCGCTTTGTAAGCGTTCACGTTCGCTTCGTTGGCCCGGAGCGCCGCCACCGCTGCGTCCAGATCCTGCTGCGATGCGGCGCCGGCCTCCACCAGCGGCTTGAGACGCTCGTCGTCCTGCTGCGCCTTCACCAGGTTGGCCTGCGCCGACGCGAGATTGGCCTCCGCCTGCAACAGCGCCACCTGGCGCCGGGCAAATTCCAGGTCCGCCTCGCTCTGTTTCAGGTTCGCACTGGCCTGCTGGACGCTGGCTTCATAGGGCCGGAGGTCCAGAACATACAGGACCTGGCCGGCTTCGACCTCCGCGCCCGGCCGGAACAGCCAGCGTTCGATGTAGCCCTCCACCCGTCCCCGAACCTCGACCATATCGCGCGCGTAAGTCTGCGCCGCGAAGTCCGCGAAGATCGGGACGTCGGCCGGCTCGACTTGCACGACGACCACCGGGACCGCGGCAGCGCGCGCCGGGTCCTGCTTCTGTCCATCCGCCGCGCAGCCGGACATGGAAACCAGAGCCGCCAGACCGGCCAGCCCGCAAAGGATATGTCTCTTTGAGTTCGTCATCTTACATACCGCGTGGCGCAGGCTTCAGCCTGCCGTGCCGGCACTCGTCCCGCCACCTGGGCGTCGAGATGAGTCTCGACGCGGCACGCATGAGTGCGTGCGCCACAAAAGCGCTCCATAACTAGCCTTTCCCGCCCATGGCCGCAAGAATGATGGACGCCGTGGCTTCGTCGCCGGGTTTCGAGCTGACCAGCAGATCGTAAAGGTGCCGGTCCGCCCAGTCCTGGCCGAAATTCAGGCGCACGTAACGGGCGCGCTCCGCGTCCATCCCGCGGATCGTCTCGGGCACACCGGTTCCCGTGCCCACGCGACGGCCCACGCGCGCCGCCTTGTCCTCCCACGGCGCGTACACAAAGACGTGAAACGCCTCCGGACACGCCTGCAGGATGCACTGGCCGCCGCGGCCCACCACCACGCAGTTCCCGGTCTCGTAAGCATGTTCGATGAGCGCTCGCGTCAGTTGGGCCATGGTTTCGGCATCGAAAATGTCCGTCGTCGCCACCGGCGCGACGCCTTCGAAAGCTCCGAACCACAGCCCGTGGCGGCTCAGCCGGTGCATCCAGGTGTCGGCGCGTTCGTCAAACCGCCGCGCCAGAGCCGGATCGACGCGCGCGGCCCGGGCGATCTCGTCGATCAAAGCGTTGTCGAGTAGTTGCCAGCCCAGCCGCGCAGCCGCCAGACCGGCTATGCGGGCGCCGCCGCTGCCGTATTCCCTCGCCACCGTCAGGACTCGGTACATCCCGCCAAGCCTTTCCAAATCATTTCGAGCAGAAACTCGACGTCGTTCGCGACGCTCTCGCGCGACCAGCCGAACAGGCGTTGCAGGATGAGCCCGCGAATCATCTCCGAAATCGTAAAGGCCGCCGCGCCCGCGCGTAGGGAGCGAATATGGCCACTGGCGACCGCCTCCTCCAGCACCGCTTCCAGCATTCGGATCTGCTCCAGGTACAGGCTCCGACATTCCTTGTTGACCTGCGCCGCGCCGAAGTTGCCGAACTCCGAGTGGTAGATCTTAACCAGGTCCCGATGCTCCTCCGCGTAGCGCACCCGCGTTTCGACGAAGGCCCTGACTTTGTCGGCAGGCGCGGGGGCCGCGGCCACGTTCCGTTTCATCTCCGCGGTCAGCCGCGAGATGCCCTGTCTCAAAGCTTCGAGGTAGATCTCTCGCTTGGAGGGGAAGTAGAGGTAGACGGTGCCTTTGGCCAGACCGGCCGCTTCGGCGATCTCCTCCACCGTGGCGCCGTCGAATCCGCGGCGGGCGAACACTTTGCGCGCCGCTCCCAGGATCTCCGCGCAGCGGAACTCCGAGACCACGGCCTGCTTCGATTTGCGCGCCACCGTCATGAGAAATGACTAACCGGTCAGTTTACCATACCGGAGGGTCAGCGGCGCCCGCCGGCGCGATCCACTCTCCGCTCCGACGCCGCGCGCCAGCGCTGCCTGGGGCGCTTGGCGCACTGTCCGAAAATGGGACTGGGTTCTTGCTGCAATTTTCTGTTTTCACCGCGGGTTCTCCCCGCCGCGAGACCGGAGCGCGCTTGGGCGGAATTCGGCATCCGAGTGGAGCATAGCGCGGGCGGGTGGGGCGAGGAGAGGACGGCGGGGTGCAAGGGGTTGAGAAGATGGGGAAGAATTCCTTGTGAGGGTGGTGACTGCCCAGATGGCGGCGTTGGGCAGCCAGTGGGGACGGGGGCGAGGAGGGCGGGCTGACGCCGCTCGCGGCGGTTGCAGGGGTCGGGGACGATACGTCAACGTGAATTCAAGGAGCCAGAAGACCCGAGAGGTGAGGCGAAAGCTTTGTCTTGTTCTGGGACAGACTTTCGCAACCGCGCACTCAGCAGGCCCAGCGCCGCAATGACCACGATCTGGCTTCCTTTCCGCGACGGGTTTTTGAGACGCCGAAGTCCTTGGTTTCAAAGCGTTCCGCAGTTGTCCCGAAACTCACCCTCTGTGAAACGAATTACAATATCAATGGGATGAAAGCCAAGCAGCGGCAGCGCTTTGATGCCGGTGTCAGTGTCCGCGTGAAGAATCCGGGCGTGAATGGCGTCGTCACGCAGCTAGATTCCTCGCCCACAGGCATGGGAGAATACTGGCACACGATCCGTACAGAGCACGGCGAACGCAGGGAACCCGGATGCAATATTGAGCTGGTCCCGGATCCGTTGACAAATATGGGGCCAATGAGGACGCCAACACCGGCGCCCGATGAGCCTTTGTTATTGCCGGAGCAGGCGATTGCCATGCTGCGCGCTCAAGTGGAGGAACCCGTCGAGACCCTTCGGTACGGTCATTCCGATGTCGAGGCGTGGGAGCGAATAGCGCTGAGGATCGTTGAGCGCGCTTTCGGGGAGCATACGCGGAACGCGAATCACTTCGTCTGCTCGGTCAGTCACGCCCACCACACGGAAGAAGAAGCCCAGGAGGCCCACGTTCAGCATATTGCTTCCAAAAAGAGCCTGCTGCGCGCCTTCATCAAGGAGCTCGAAATCATTCCGCCTCATCGCCCTCAAGTCGATGTCACCAAACACGGCGTTTTCTTCGCGGGCCAGACCTTCGATGAGCTCTCGGCGGCAGCGCGTGTGCTGGCGATCGCGAAAACCCGGCTCATGCTCATTGATGGCTATCTCGGGGCCGATACGTTGAGCCTTTTGCCTACCACGGGCATTGCTCTCGACATCCTAACGAAGCCGCCGATCTCTCCGAAAGTGAAAACGCTCTGTCAGGTTTTCAAGGCACAGCACAGGTCGCTGGCTGTTAAAACTTCTTCCGCCTTCCATGACCGCTTCGTGGTGATCGACGATTCTGCCGTGTACCACTTCGGCGCGTCCATCAAGGATCTTGGGAAGAAGACCTTCATGTTTTCGCTCATAGAGGAACCGGGAATAGTTGCGGAACTGCATGCGAAAATCGCCGCGGAGTGGCGCGTTGCGGTGGTCGAGGTTTGAGACGTCTTCGGCCAATCACGTGACGCGCTCGGTCTGCGGCTCTGTATTGGCCGCAGCCGTCGCCGGTTGTGACTCCCGTGCTGTTGCTAGTCGAGCCTGGCGACGACGCGGCGGGAAGGCCTTCGTCTTCTTCGGCATTTTTCCAGGTCCTTTCTGTACTCAGTCTCTCGTTTCGACTGGTACAAAAAAGCCCGGTCACGTCAGCTCGTCAGCGCTTCCACTCATCGTGCGCGGCCTTGATCGCGCCGGGGAAGGCGATGATATCCGACGGGAAAACCTCAATGAAAAGGCCGTTTTTGCTTGGTCCCGCCCCACCTTGGGGGGACATGCCGTTGTGGAGCATCCGGAGGAAGGAAGATTCGCTGCACGGGATCGCGTTCTGCATCTCCTGTTGGAACCCGTTGCCGCCTCCGGAGCAGGCGGCGCCCTTGCCGTTCTTGCCGAGCCAAATGTTGGTCTGCCAGGCCGTCGGGATGCCGTTCGCGCGCGCAAGGCCCACAGTCCGCTGATCGGCCGGCAAAGTGTCGAGGAGGAAGGCATCTTGCAACGCCAGGTGCCCTGGGAGGGCCTGCGCCGCCGTGCGCACGAGATCCTCAAGGAGCTTGTTATTGATCCCTATCGCATTTTGCCGCGAGATGGGCGGCCCAACTTCACCGATGGGCGGGAAGGCGAACAGGACGATGATGGGGAGGACGACCTCCGTGTTCGGAAAATAGCGCTGATACGACGCAGCGAGCCCCTGCATAGCCTGAACGACGAGAGATGGCCGATACCCCACTCCGGCCCAGATGCCCGGACTGTGCGTGACGCACGGGTTCGGATTAGTGGACTCCTCAGGACGCTCGCTGGGCAACGCAAGTTCCTCCGTGAGGGTGTTCATGCCGGTCAGCTTGATCGCCGACACGTCGCGGTCATAGCCCGTCTCATGTAGGTGGCGGGACAACTGCGCCAACATGTCCGCAAACGCCTCCTGGTAGCGGGGATCCCAGGGCGGCGGCATCGAAACGTCCTGGCACGCCTCCTGGCCGCCGTGGTACGTCATCTTGAAATCGAGGCGCCGGAGGCCCAAGCCCAGTGGAGGCGCGGTGAACAACCATTTCGGGGTACCCTGGCCCGCCGCGACCGCGAGTTCCACAGCCAGATGGTGCAATCTCGCTGCCTCGAGTTGGCGGTCGATGGTTGTAAAGTCGTAGGTCTTGAGCGCGGGCGAAATCTCTGACCATTCCACGTGGACGCCGACCCCGTCGACGCCCGGGACGGCAAGGGCCTTGGCGAAGTCGCCATTCTTGACGGCCCAGTTGTAGGGCCACACGTAGATCCCGCGGGAGGCCGGCGGAGTGGTCAAGGCAGCGGCTGCTGGCGGCGCTGCCTGCTGCGCCCGCACGGAGAACCCCGTCATCAGCACCGACACTGCAATGGCCGCCATTACACGTGCCATTCGCATTCCCAGCGGAAAGCAGTTCCACGATTGCGTGCTGCGGGAATAGCCCGCGACGGCGAGCGCGATCCGCACATTCAATTCAGGAAGAAACGACGTCATGTGGCTTTTCATCCTTGGGAACCGAATCATGTCACACAAGCCTATCATTAATCCAGAAAGAACCGCGTCTCACCGTCTCCGCGCAGAATCACGTCGAAGCGGTAGGCCGGAGCAGATCGTAGGGAAGCTGCGGCAGATCGAAGTGCTGGTGAGCCAAGGGAAGACGGTGCCGCTCGCGTGTAAAGACAGCGAGATCACGGACGATGACGTGCCCTTCTGAGCATTGTGCCCGGATGATGTCGAGGCGAAAAACGTGGCGCGCCGTTCGGTCGTTGGCGCCGCTAAGCAGGGCGGTTTTCACGACACTAACCGAACCCTTGATGGTTTCGACTTTACCTTCAATCCGAAGATGAATCGCAGTCTGGTCTTTGATCTAGCCACCTGCGGCTTCATCGGCAAACGGGAGGATGCCCTGTTTCTGGGCCCAGGTGGGAGAGGTAAGAGTCATCTGGCTCAGGCCATCGGCCAGTCCGCCATTCTGCAGGGCTACAAGGTTCTCAATCGCGAAGCGCACGTGCTGCTCGATGAACTCGCCGACGCTGTCGCGGCTGGCGAGCGCCGGAGGTACGTCGAATCTCCGGCCACCGTTCCTCTGCTAATCATCGACGATTTCGGAGTACGCAAGCTGCCATTGACAGCGGCGGAAGATCTGCTGGAGATCGTCATGCGGCGCTATGAACGCGCGAGTACATTGTTAACTTCCAACCGGCCGGTGGAAGACTGGGGCAAGCTGTTGGGCGATACGGCCGCCGTCAGTTCGATGCTCGACCGACTTCTCCATCACGGCCACGTTCTCAAATGCGGCCCGCGCAGTTGGCGAACCAAGGCCGCTCCCGCGAGCACCACATGAATCCGGAATCAGCCTGCGGCGCAGGGAATTTGATCGCCCCTTTTCCCGTTTCCCCCTCCGGGGGGAAAGCCGGGGGCACCGCCGCCTCCGCTGCGCTGCGGCTCGGGCACGGCACCGACCCAAAGCAGAACGCTCATCCGCGTTCTGGGCCGGTAAGGAAATGGACATCTGGACGGGGCTTCGCCCCGGACCCCATCAAACTGTCCCTTGCCGAAACGACCGCGCCAGAGTAAGAATATGACTTGTCCTGATTGCATTCTCATTGGCCGGATTTCAGGTGGCCACCATTGGCCGGATTTGAGCTGACCGCCGAGGCGGCAGCGGACTTTGTGCCACACTATAGGCTTCGTATGCGACCCCACGTCTTCGCTCTTTCTCTGGCCGCCCTCTCGGGCGCTTTCGCACAACCCCGCACGATCGCCGTCGACTACGCCCAGATCCGCGGCAGCCACAGCAAAGTCTTCAAGGAGTGCATCGGCGCCGGCCGGGCCAACGAAGGTCTGCGTGCCGACTGGCAGGAGCAGCTCGCGCTCGTCCAGAAGGAAATCGGGTTCAAGTACATCCGCATGCACGGTCTGCTGCACGACGACATGGGTGTCTATAAGGAAGACCGGCACGGCAACCCGATCTACAACTGGCAGTACATCGACAAACTCTACGACTTCCTGATCGGCGTGCGGCTGAAGCCGTTCGTCGAGCTGGGCTTCATGCCCGCCGACCTGGCCAGTGGCAATCAAACCGTCTTCTGGTGGAAGGGCAACATCACGCCGCCGAAATCGTACTCGAAGTGGGCGGACCTGATCCGGGCGCTCACGCGGCACTTCGAGGAGCGCTACGGGCACGACGAGGTGAAGACGTGGTATTTCGAGGTCTGGAACGAGCCGGACATCGCGCCCTTCTACACCGCGGACCTCAAGGAGTATCTGAAGCTCTATCAGACCACCGCCGAGGCCATCAAGAGCGTCTCGGCCGACTACCGCGTGGGCGGGCCCGCCTCCGCGATGGCGTACCAGTTCGAGACCGCGCTGGTCGAGTACTGCGCCGCGAACCACGTGCCCATCGACTTCGTGTCCACCCACGCCTACGGCGTCAAGGAGGGTTTCTTCGACGAGACCGGCTGGAAAGGCACCGTGCTCGACACCGACCCGGCGTCGGTGAGCGGCCGCATGGTCCACTCGCGCGAGCTGCTCCGCGCATCCAAGCTGCCCAACCTGGAGCTGCACTTCACGGAGTGGAGCTCGGCGTACACGCCCACGGACCCGATCCACGACCAATACCACCAGGCCGCCTTCATCCTGGACAAGATCAAGAACGCGCAGGAGGCGGTGAACTCGCTCTCCTACTGGGTGTTCACGGATATCTTCGAAGAGAACGGGCCGCGCATGACCCCGTTCCACGGCGGATTCGGGCTGCTGAACTACCAGGCCATCAAGAAGCCGGCGTATTACGCCTACCAGTTCCTCAACCGCCTCGGGCCAACCGAACTGCGGAACGCGGACCCGGCCTCGTGGATAACCACGGATGCCGCCGGCGGCATTCAGGCGCTTTTCTGGGATTTCACGCCCATTGCGCCGCCCCAGGGCATGAACGACCAGGTCTTCTACAAAGGCGACCTGCCTCCCAAGCCGAAGGGCAAGGTGCGCTTCGAGATCGCCGGCGTACCCGAGGGCACTTACCTGGTCGAGCTATTCCGCACGGGACGCCGCGTGAACGACGCGTACGGGAGTTACCTGGCGCTCGGATCGCCGAGCCAGCTCTCCCCGGCCCAGGTAGAGGCCATCAAGCGCGCCAACGATGGCTCGCCGTCCTGGAGCGAAATTCTGAAGATCTCCGGCGGCCGCTTCGCACGGGACTTCGACATACGCGAGAACGACGTGTTTCTGGTGACGCTGACGAAGAAGTAGCGCGCACGCTTCAGCGCGCAATTGAAATAGCCCCCAGAAAAGGCGAGACATTGCGGGCCGCCGATGAACGCCGATAGACGCCGATTTAAAACGAATGATCCATCCGCGTGAATCGGCGTTTATCGGCGGCCCAGATTGTTTCTACGGCTGAGCGGCCGCGCCGGGCTGGTCTGCGACCGAATACCTGGCGCTCTGTTCGACCGAATCGTTGCCCTGGAGCGCGGTGACTTTCAACTCGTAGTTGCCGGGCTTGGCCGGAGCTCCGCCGATCACCACTTGGAAGGCGCCGGAGGGGTCCGGAGAGGCCAGGTCGGCGTCCTGTTCGGCGACCACCTCGCCGTTCAGCAGCACCTGGATCTGAACCGCCGGCTTTTCCGCGTTCGACTTGTCCGGATAGATCACAAAGTACAGGTAGGGCTGCGCGGTGGGGGGCAGGCTCGCCGCCATCTCCGGAACCACCCGCCGGCCCTGGAACTGGAACGGATCGGTTGGATCCCCCTGGCCGACGACCGCCTCGAGCTGCTTCACCAGCATGACGCTGCTCAGGCTGAGTCCCTTCCTTTCGGGGTTGTCGATCGAGATCACGCCGGTAGCGACCTTGCGCCCTTCCCGGTCCGCCACGACGGTTTCCACCGTGTAGCGCCCGGCAGGGAGATTGAGCGGATGCGAGTACGTGATGGGCGATGACTCGACCGCCGCCAGGTTGTCGTCCGCGACGTCGTAAGAAGAGTCCTGGCTGAATTTATCCACCACCTGCCCGTCCCCATCCTTCACCAGCCCGAACACGGAGAGGTGCAGCCGGTGCTTTTTCTGGTCGGCGATGGGCGTCGCCGTGAGGTTCGAAATCGGCACCTCGAACGCCACGGCAAATTGCGAGTTCTCGCCCTGAGGCCGGAACTGGTAGGCGCTCGCCCGGAAGTCGAAGGCGTGCGGCTCCGGCTTCTGGCTCAAGGCCATCAGCGCGACCATCTCGTAGGGCTTCATGGGCGAGCCCTTGAGATCAGGCATGGCGAAATACCCGGCCCGGCTGTCCACGGTCAGATCGGCCTTCGCCAGCTTGATCTCGAGTTTCCGCAGGCGGCCGTCCAGCTTGCCGGTCGAGGAACGGTAGATGGCCTCGTAGTGGGTGTCCAGGTCGTCGACGATGTGCTGGAACGGCTTCCGGAGATCGTTCGAGTTGGCGATCATGAAGCCGCCCGTCCCTTCGGAGAGGGCGCGGAGAGTAGCCTGAGGATCCGAGCCGCGCACCGCGTTGCGCAGCTCGTCGTCCTGCCGCATCAACGCCATACTCTGCCCGGCCCCTCCGGTCGGGGTGGTCTGAACGCTGCCGACGCCCGCCACCGTAGCGGTGGAGGTGCCCGTGCTCCCCTGTTGCTGCTGGCTCAGCGCGACGACGTGGCTTAGGGCCGCGCTGCTTGACATCGCCGTCGAGTTCTCGCCCAGGCCGTGAGCGTCCACACCGTAGAAGGTCATGTTGGCCTTGGCGGCGGAGGCGAGGATCTTGTGAAACCGGTCGGGATCCCCGGTGGAGGTGAGGCCCGGAGTGAGCAGCAGGATCGTCTTGCGGCCCGGCAGCGTTGCGAGCTGCTGGATCATGGTGACCAACTGGTCCGTCTGGCGCGACGCTTCGATGTGGCTGAACTGCCGGTTCTGCGACGCCAGATCGGCGCGTTGGGCGTTTGCGGACGCGCTCGTCTCCACGTTCACGTCCCCGATGGCAGCGCTGTTGATTTCCCCGCCGCTGACGTGTATGCCGCCCTCGTCGGCGGTCACCACCATCGGGTTCATGCTCAGGACCGTGTTCGCGGCGGCGACGAAATCCAAGGTCGGCCCGGCGAACGCGTTCTTCGCGGCCAGGATCAAAGCGTTGCGGTCGGTGGTGAATGGCTGGAGGACGCTGAGCCGCGCGCCGAGATTGAAGATTCCGACCCAGGAGTCCTGCGGCAAGTCGCTCTTGAGAAACTCCCGCACGGCTTCGACGGCCCATTTCTTCGTGTTCAGATCCAGACCCTGGAAAACGATGCAAACAACGTTCACCGCCTTCAGCGGCAAAGACAGCGGCTTGGTGGTGCCGGACGTGGCGCCCGGGACCGGCGCCAGTTCCTGCGCGCTTGGCCCGCTCACAAGCCGGAAGCTGAGGAGCTGCTGGCGGACGCCGTCCTCGTAGATCTCGACGTCTCCGGGCTTGACGGTCTTGACGACCTTGCCCTTCTTGTCGCGTACCACCAGGTCGAGCGCCACCTCGCTGACGGTGGTGCGGATCGTGACGCCGGATTCCACCGGAGCCGCGTTCTGCGGCGCAGCCATGCCGGCCACAGCCAAGCCAGAAGCGCAGAGAACGGCGAGACCTTTGATCTTCTGCATATCGCTACTCCATTTATTCCCGCTGGGAGGCCGCGCCCTGACTCGAAGAGCTGCCGGCTTCTCCCATATACTTGATTCCCGAAGTGGTCGTGTACTTGCGGTAGTTCTGGAACGCCCGGTCGCTCTTCATGGGCTGCTTCGAATTCGCCCCTACGTACAACCAGGTCGCGTGCTGCGGCACCAGATACCGCTTGCCCCCAATCCGAACAAAGTCGTAATCGACGGCGATGGCCGATTGCTGGATCGGGAAGTTCTTGGGCAGATCCACGGCTTCGACGACCACGCGCCGGATGGCCATGCTATTGGCGTCTATCTGCACCGTTCCCCGGTAGGCCGCCAGCACCTGAGATTGCTGGTCGCCGAGGGAAAGCATGTAGCCCGAGTTCGTGCGCGCGACTCGATACTGGAAAACGTGAACCCGGATGCCCTTCATCTCCGCCATGCCCTTCCACTCGATTTCGGCGAAGTGATGTTCGTTGAAGACCAGGCTCAGCACTCCTCCGAGCTCGCCGAAAAGATCGAGTTTCTTCATCATGGCGGGCACGTTCGCCACCTGCCTGCTCGTCAGCGTCTGGGTCTTCTCCTCGCCTTCGACAAACTGCAACAGATCGGTCGAGGAGATCGCCGGGGCCCACCCCGAGCCGTCTTTGCTTTTCGAGAACTTGGTCGTGGTGCGGGTGCAAACGAAATCCGGAAGAGCGTCCCGATAGTCGGCGGCCCGCTCCCTGGCGGCGGCGAGGATGCGGTTCAATTCCGCGTCTTCCGGCTTCGGGGCGCCCTCGATCAGCTTGACGTCCAGCAGAGCGGCGACTCCCTCGGACGGGGCGCCCGACTTCCCGGCGTCCGCCGGCAACGCCGCGATCACCGGGGCAGGCGGAGTCAGCACCTCGAAATTAAGCTTCCGCTCCAGCGACGCTTTGCCCTGAGCGATCCGGACCAGCAGTTGATAGTGGCCCGGCTCGAGCAGACTGCGCTTGAGCGTGGAGGTAACCGGAATCGGTGCGCCCGGACGGCGTTCGAGTGCTTTGATGGCGGGCCGCTCCACCACCTTCCCATCCCGCTGCACTTCGACGACGACACGCGGCGGCACCGCTATTCTGGCATCGGGCGAGACGAGGAAGAACGCTTGCACGTCGCGATCCGCTCCTCTCCAGACCGGAATCAGCAGAGGCACCACGCGCCCGTCCTGATAGCGGAGCGGGTCGTCCCGGTCGGTCGCGGACCACAAGGGCTCCAACGTGCGCACCAGGAACAGGTCGCAGACCGCCAGGTCCGGCGTCGCCGACAGCGAAAAGGAAGTGGTTCTCGAACTGAGCTTCTTGGCCTGCCGGTCCAGCACGGCGGCTTCCAAGCGGTATTCGCCGGGCGGCAGGGAGAAACTCCGGTCGAGCGTGTACACGCTGTTTCCCGCCGACTCCAGCCCTTCGCTCGCCATCTGATCGGGAACGTCCTGGCTGAACTTCTCCAGAACCTGGCCTGCCGCGTCTTTGATCTGCGCCAGCACCGAGAAGTGCATGTCGCACAGCCCCAAAGCCGGGTCCACCTTGCAGTTGATGCCCGCCAGCGGGAGTTCCAGCACCGCTTCACCGCGGGCTTTGCCCTGCGCCTGACCGAGATGCAGGATATCGATCCGGAACGGGATTGTCTCGGTCCGCTCCGGCGCGCTCAGCGCCTTGAGCAGCGGAACCTCGAACGGCGCCGTATCCGGTCCCGTATCCGCCGGCAGCGCAAAGTACCCGTCGCGGGATTGGAGGCGCGTCTGAGGCCGGCTCGTTCGCACCGACACCGCGCGGAACTGGCCGTTGCGCTCCTGCAAAGGCGCAGCGTAGGCCACCTCGTAATACGTCGTGAGGTCGTCGACGATCTTCCCAACCGACGGCGCCAGGTCGCTCGAACGGCGGATGTAAAGGCCGCCCGTCGACTCGGCCAGGTCCTTGAGCGGCAGTCGTGGGCCCGCGTCCGTGTCCAACTGGATGAACGTGAACGGGACCGAGCCGGGCGCCGGCTTGGCCGCCGCAGGCGCAGCGCTGGGTTGGCCATCGCTCGCCGCGGCGTTCGAATCCAGAATCGAGGATGCTCTCTTCTCGGCAGCCTCGCTCAGACCGCCGATATTGACCGTGTAGAGGACGACGCCCGCCCGGTTCGCGCTGCCGATGGCAGAACGGACCTGATCGGGCGGGCACGCCTCCACCTGAACGCCGTCCGAAAAGTACACGACGGCCTTGCGCCCATTGAGAGCCGTCTGCTGCCGGGCCAGGGCCACGAGAGCGGCTATGGGAGGGCGCAGCTTCTCGTCGCGCTCGATGCGCTCCCACCCCTCGAGGGTGCGCTGCGCGTTCAGCGTCAGGGGATCCCCAGCCGGCTGGGCCCCACCAGCCGGCGAGCCGGCAGTGGGATTCCTGGGCGGGCCCGTGGCGGTTTCGATGGCCCGGGTCAGCAGAGCGCCGTCCTTGGTGAAAGGCTGCACCAGTTCCAGCCGGTCGCTGATCCGCCAGACGGAAAACGAGGCGCCCGTGCCCACCAGTGAGTTCAACATCCCGGTCGCCGCTTTTCGCACCGCTGGAGAGGCATAGGTGTCCAGCCCGTCGAAAAGGAGGGATACAAGGCGCGGCGCCGCTGCCTGCTGGCCCCCGTTTCCGCCGTTGACCAACTGCAACCGCGCGATCTTCGCCGGAGCGCCACCGTCAGTGATCCGGATCTCCTCGGATCGCAGATCGCGCACGGGGCGGCTGTGGCTGTCGCGGGCGACAAAATCCAGCGTCACCTCGCCCGCACCGCTGACGGCTCCGGCCGGCGGTTCCCTTGTTGCGGCAACTCCCTGAGCCTGCGCAACCATGGCAGCTTTTAGTGAAACGAGCAGCAAGAAAACCACGACGCGATGATGCATTAAGAACCCTGAGCAGTTATGACCTAGCGTCCCATTCTAGTCGTTACCGAGGCGAATGTCTAAGGCCTGCGACGGGCGGCTGGCCGGGCGCCTGCTCCTATTTCGCAGGGACCGTGTATTTCAGGCTTCGCTCGAGCGCTGCGGCGCCCTGAATCGCAATGATCTTCAACTCGCAGTTGCCGGGCTCCGCCGGGGACTCGATGAGCATCGGGATCGCTCCGGTCGGGTCGGGGGCCGGCAGCTCGGACACCTTCCTCGCAACCACTTGCCCGTTGACTAGAAACTGCACCACGATGCGTGGTTGCTCCTGGCTCGCCTTGTCCGGATAGACCACGAAATACACGTACGGCTTCGCGCTTGCGCTCAGCGCTGTCGTCAGCTCCGGCGTCACCAGATTGTTCTCGACCCGGAACGGATTGGCCGGGTCCGGTGGCCCGGCCGCTGCCTCCACTTGCTTCACCAGCATCACGCTGCTCAGCCCCATCCCCTTGCGTCCTGGGCTGTCGAACGCCACCTCGTTGGCCGCCTCCCGGTTGGCCTGCCGGTCGAGCACGGCGGTCTCCACCGTGTAACGCCCCGGAGGAAGGCTGAGCAGGTGAGTGTATGGAACGGAGGCCGTCCCGATCGACGCCAGCTTGTCGTCCGGAATGTCGTAGGGGGCGTCCTGGCTGAACTTGTCGACCACTTGGCCGCCCGAGTCCTTCACCAGGCCGACCAAGGAAAGGTGCAGCCGATGCTTTTTCTGCTCCGGCTCGGGCGTCGCCGTCAGGCTGGACGCGGGCACCTCGTACGTCAAAGCGTACTGCGAGTTCTCGCCGTCCCCCCGGAATTGGAGAACCGCGGAGCGAAAATCGAAGGCATGCGGCCGCGGTTGGCGATCCAGGGCCAACAGGCCAAGAACATCGAAAGACGTCAGCGGGGCGGAGCCCTTGATCTCAGGCAGGGCAAAGTATCCGGGACGGCTCTCCACGGTCAGGTCGGCCCGCGCCAGCTTCACTTGGATCTTCCGCAGATGCCCGTCGTACTTGTCCGAAGCGGGCCGGTACACGGCTTCGTAGTGCGCGTCTATTTCCTCGACGACGCGCTGGAACGGCTTCTTGAGATCGTTCGTGCTGCCGATCAGGAAACCGCCCGTCCCTTCCGCCAGCGCGCGCAGGCTTGCCTGCGTGTCCGTGGTTCGCACGGCGCTGAGCAGGTAGTCGTCCTGCCGCATCCTTTCCATCATGACGGCCGGACCGTCGCTGCCCTTCCCCTGGGACTGGCTCAGGGACGTGACGTGCTTCAGGGCCGCAACGCTGGCCACTACGTTGGAGTTCTGGGTCAGGCCGGTAACATCGATGGCAAAGAAGCTGACGTCGGCTCGATTGGCCTTGTTGACGATAGTGTCGAACCGTTCCGGATCGCCCGTGGTCGCCAATCCCGGGCTGAACAGCAGCACGGTCTTGCGGCCGGGCAGTTTGGCGAGCTGCTCGATGGTCATCAGGATCGAGTCGGTCTCGCGCATTCCTTCGATGTTGCCGAACAGCCGCCGCTGGGCCACCAAGTCCCCACGCCTCATGTTGGCACCCATGGAGGTGGCAACATCCGCGCCGTTTATCGCCAGAGGATTGAGCTCGCCCCCGGTGATGGTCAAATCCGTGCTGACGCCTCCTCCGGGACCGCCGGACCCACTTTCGGTCACGCTCACCATGATCGGTTCTGCGCTCAACATGGCCTGAGCGGCGCTCATGAAGTCCAGCCCGGTCCCGGTGGCGACGTTCTTGATCGCCTCGCTCATCTCCCGGCGGTCGGTCGTGAACGGGTGCAGTGGGATCAACCGGTCGCTAAGGCTGAAGATCCCGACCCAGGTGCCGGGCTCCAAGTCGTCCTTCAGGAACTCCTCCGCGGCGTCAACCGCGTACTTCCTGGTGTATGGATCCAGATTGTGGAAGACGATGCAGACCACATTCAACGCGTGCAGCGACCGCCCCGGCGAAACCGCCGCGGGGCTCGGGACGGGCGCGTCGTGGCTGGCTGCGGGCGCGTCGTGCTGCTCCTCGCTCGCCCGCTGATCCTGCGCGCCACCGGGACCCTCCTCCAGGCGGAAGCTGAGCATCTCCCGGCGGACGCCGTCCTCGTAGATCTCCACCTCGGCGGGCTTCAGGTTCCTGACCAGGCGGCCGTGCTTGTCGCGCACGACCAGGTCCAGCAGCACCTCGTTCACGGTGGTATGGATCGTTACGCTGGGCTCGGCCGGCAGAGCATTCTGTCCCACGACCAGGCCAGGGAGCGTCAGGCATAGCGCAATTCCGGCGGCCGGGATGAACGTTCTGCGCACCCTCTCGTCCTCTGGCGGCCTCCGCCTCCTCGGCGCAGCCGCCGCGAGCCTCAATTCGCAACCACCGTGTACTTCACACTTCGCTCGAGCGATTCGGCGCCCTGCGTCGCAACGATCTTCAGCTCGCAGTTGCCCGGCTTCGCAACCGTACGGAACAGCTTCGGCACCGCACCGCCCGCGTCCGCCGCGGGCAGATCCTCGGCGTGCCTCGCAACGACTTGGCCGTCGAGCAGGAATTGAATCTCAATGCGCGCATGTTCGGAGCTGGCCTGGTCCGGATACACCACGAAGTAGATGTATGGCTTCGCGCTCGCGCTCAGCGTCGTCGCCAGATCCGGTGTCACCCGATCCTTCCCCACCAGGAAAGGATCGGCCGCGTCCGGCTGCCCAGTCGCAGGCTCCACCTGGCTCACCAACATCACGCTGCTCAGCCCGATACCCTTGCTTTCGGGATTATCGAACGCCACCTCGTTCGTGGCCGCTCGGCTACTTTCCCGGTCGATCACGGCGGTCTCCACCGTGTAGCGCCCGGGAGGAAGATTGAGCAGGTGCGTATAGGGAATCGAGGCGGTCCCGAGCGCCGCCAGTTTGTCGTCCGGAATCTCGAACGGAGCGTCCTGGCCGAACTTGTCGACGACCTGCCCGCTCGCGTCTTTCACCAGCGCGAACACGGACAGGTGCAAGCGATGCCTCTTCTGCTCCGGCTCGGGCGTCGCCGTCAGGCTGGACACCGGCACTTCGTACGTCACCGCGAATCGCGAAGTCTCCCCTCCCGGCCGGAATTGAAAAGCCGCGGAACGGAAGTCGAAGGCATGCGGCCGAGGCTGGGCATTCAGCATCATCAGCCCCGCCACATCGGCAGTCGTCAAAACTGGCGAGTCCGGCATGTCCGGAAGAGCAAAGTAGCCCGCACGGGCCTCGACGGTCAGGTCCGCCCGCGCCAGCTTCACTTCGATCTTCCGCAGACGGCCGTCGTACTTGTCGTCGGCCGGATGATACACCGCCTCGTAATGCGCGCCCACATCCTCCATGAGCTTCTGAAACGGCTTTCTGAAGTCGTTCGTGTTCGCAATCAGAAACCCACCGGTCCCTTCGGCCAGCGCGCGCAAGGGCGCCTGCGTGTCCGAGTTGCGCACGGCCTGATGCAGGTAATCGTCCTGCCTCATCAGTTCCGCGTCTTGACCGACGCTGCCGGTGGTGGTGCTGGTGCTGGTGCTCGTGTTGCCCCCCAGGTTGGTCTTCGTTTGCTGCTGGCTCAAAGAGGCCACATTCTGCAGAGCCTGATTCCCGGCCTGCACGTTGGAATTCTCGCTGAGGCCGTTTGTGTCCAAGGAATAGACGGTGATGTTCGCCTTGTTGGCGCCGGACAGAATAGGCTGGAAGAAATCGGGATCGCCCGTAGTCGCCAGACCCGGGCTCAGCAGCAGGACCGTCTTGTGGCCCGGCAGCGGCCCCAATTCACGAACCATCACTTTCATCTGATCCGTCTGGCGCATGCCTTCAATCCCGCCAAACTGCCGCTGCTGGCCGACCAGGTCCCCCCGCTGGGCCTCCGCGCCTAACCCGGTTTCGGCGGACACGTCCAGGGCGATGTTGGGATTGAGCTTGCCCGTCTGCAGCGTCTCGGTTGCTCCGCCCGAGGTTCCGGTCGCGAATCCCTCGACTACATCCAAATTGGGAGTGCCGCTCAGAATCGAGTCCGCGACCTTGGAAAGCTGGAAAGTCCCACCGGCGAAGTTGTTCGAAACAGCGCGCAGAAGCTCGGCGCGATTGGTGGTGAAGGGGTGGAGCACCGTCAGGCGCGAGGTGAGGTTGAAAACTCCGATCCAGGTGTCGGGCTGCATCTGGTTATTGAGGAACTCCTGGACGGCCTCCAGCCTGAGTTTCCTCATGGTCCCATCGAGGTTGTCCTGATTATGAAGAACAATGCAGATGAGATTGACCTTGCGCAGCGTCAGAGGCGTCGAGGCGGTGCGGTCGGCGGGCGCCTTCGCCGGCTTGGATGCGCTCGCCTGCGGTTGCTGGCGCTGCTCAACGGAGTAGCCCTCCGCCAGGCGGAAACTGAGGATCTTCTGGGGGACGCCGTCTTCCAAGACCTGTACGTCACCCTGCTTCAGGTTCTTCACGATTTTGCGGTGCTTGTCGCGCACGACAAAATCGAGGAGCACCTCGTTGGCTGTTACGTGGAGGGTTGTGCCGGATTGGGCCGGGGTCGGAGCTTGAACTCCGGCCGGTGTGCCGAACTGCGTGCATAACAACAACGCAGCCGCCGGAATGAGCAACTTTCGCATGGGCTCATTCTAACGCTTCCCAGCGCCATCTGCTACCTGTAACAGGTTTCTGTAACGGGTGTCTGTAACGGGTGTCGCCAGACCGCGCGCTCGACTCGGCCGAAATCACGCGCTTCGAAACCGCGCGCTATATTCAAGAGGCATGCGTTTCCGGGTTCTCCTGTTTTGCGCCCCGCTCTTGGCTCTGGCGGGAGGCGCGGCGCTCGGCCCGATCAGTTTCGAGGACATCGCGGAGCGCGCCGGAATCCACTTCGTGGCCAACGGTTGCCCGACGCCCCTGAAACACCAGCCGGAGAGCATGGTCGCCGGCGTGGCGCTCTTCGATTACGACGGGGACGGCTACCTGGACGTCTATCTCGTGAACGGCGCCGACATGCCGTCGCTGCTGAAAATCGACAGCCGGTACAAGAACCGCCTGTTCCACAACAACCACAACCTGACCTTCACCGACGTCACCGACAAGGCTGGCCTGGGGGGCGCCGGCTTCGGCATCGGCGTGGCCGTGGGAGACTACGACAACGACGGACGGCCCGATCTCTACGTTCTCAACGTCAACGGCAACCAGTTGTTCCACAACAACGGCGACGGCACCTTCACCGATGTGACGGCCAAGGCGGGCGTGGCCGGCGCCAGTTACTACGACCGGAAGATGTGGTCCACCTCCGCGGCGTGGGTGGACTACAACAACGACGGCCTCCTCGACCTGTTCGTGTCCAACTATTGCCATTGGGATCCGGACACGGAGCCGCCCTGCATCGTGAACGGTCAGCGCGTCTCCTGCAATCCGCGCCTGTACAAGCCGCTTCCCAACACCCTCTACCGCAACAATGGGGACGGCACCTTCACCGACGTTTCCGCCGAGACCGGCATCTCAGAGCACCTGGGCCGCGGGATGGGCGTCGCTGTGGCCGACTACGACGGCGATGGTTTCCCCGACATCTTCGTCGCCTGCGACGACACACCCAACCTGCTCTTTCACAATCTCGGCGGGAAGCGCTTCGAGGAGGTGGCCCTCAAGGCGGGCGTCGCGCTGGCCGAGGACGGCGATGTGATTTCGGGAATGGGCGCGGACTTCCGCGACATCTTCAACCGCGGCCTGCCGGACATCTGGGTAACCGCGATCGAAAAGCAGACCTTCCCTCTGTTCCGCAACATGGGCCGCGGTCTGTTCGCGGAAACCACGGCGGCGGCCGGTCTGGCGCTGGACACAAGCCAGATGTCGGGGTGGTCCAACGGGGTCTTCGATCTGGACAATGACGGATGGAAGGACCTGTTTGCGTCGCGATCGAATACCATCGACAACGTCGCTCTTTTCGCTCCCCGCCGGTACGAGGAGCCGAATGCGGTCTTCCGCAATCTCGAAAACGGGAAGTTCCAGAACGTGAGCGCAACGGCGGGCGCGAGCTTTCAGATCGCGGCCGCGCATCGGGGCGTCGCTTTTGGCGACCTGGACAACGATGGGCGCATCGACGCCGTGGTGTCGGTGCTCAATGGCCCGGCCCGCGTGTTTCACAACACCACGCGCAACGCCAACCATTGGATGCTGCTGAAGCTGACCGGCACCAAGAGCAACCGCATGGGGATCGGCGCGAAGATCCGGCTCACCGCGGCGGACGGTTCCGTGCAGTACAACCACGTCACCACCAGCACCGGGTACGGGTGCTCGAGCGACTCGCGCGTGCATTTCGGTCTGGGCTCTTCCACTTCGGCTCGGGAGATTCAGATCGTTTGGCCGAGCGGCATCCGGCAGACGCTGCGCAACGTGGCCGCGGACCGCGTGATTCCGGTTACCGAACCGCGCCCGTAGAACCGCCCGCCCGGCCCGGCAGGCTGAGCGGGTCCTCTTGCGCTTTCAGGCGCAGGAATTCGGTTCCTTCTCGCTCGGCCTCGGCTTGCCTCCCGGCCAGGCGATAGGCCTTTTGAAGGGAGAAATGCAGCGACGAGTTGCTGGGCTGGAGTCTTACGGCTGTTTCCAACTCCGGGATCGCCTTCTCGAACCGCCCTAGGGCCAGAAGGGCGTTCCCCATTTGAGCGTGGCAAACCCAGCGCTGGCCTTCCGGCACCAACCTGGCCGCCCGCTCGATGAGCTGGATGGCGGTCTCCGGCTGGCCCCGCTTGAGCTCGAGCATAATGCTGAATAGCAGCGAGGGCCATTGAGTTGGATCGACCTCGAGTTCCTTCTGGAACTCGGCCAGGGCGGCGCGCTGGTCGTAATCCATCAGGTACACCCCATGGGCGTAGTGAACCCCCGGCTCCTGCGGGTACTTCTCCAGCAGCTCGCGAAAGGCGGACTCGGCCTCCGCGGAGCGCTTGCTCATGTTGGCCCAGAGCGCCTTGCCCGCCAGATCGACCACCGGGCGCTTCGACGCCGGAAGCTCCGAGGGCAAGCGCGGTATTGCCAGCGCGCACAGGCCGAGGGCTTCGATCACGGCCGGGGAGTCCGCCTGAAAGTCCATTAACAGAGGCCGCAATTGCTCGACGGCCGCCACGTCAAAAGCTTTAGCGTGGATCAGAATGAGGGCGCCGCGAACCCGCACCGCGGTCTGGAATTCGCGGTTGCCGCCGAGACCCAGGGCCTCTCCCTTCCGGATGTCGGCTAGCGCCCCGTCGGAATCGCCCAGCTCGTATTCGCAGAGCCCTAAGAAGCCCCATGCCGTGCCGTTGCCCGGAGCCAGAGGGATTCCGTTGCGGAACGCGTCGCGTGCCTCCCGGTAACGGTTCAGTTGATACAGCTCGGCTCCCAGGTAGAGCCATCCATCCGCCCACGACGGCCGAAGCGCCAGCGCCTGCCTGAACAGGGCCACGGCTTCGGCGGGCTTGCTGTCCACGGCCTCCTGGGCGCGGCGCGCCAGTTCGTCGAAGCTGGGATCGGGCGCCTGCGCTCGCACAAGGGAAGCCGCCGCCACCAGCAAGCACAAAACTCCAGCGGTCCTCGTGTCGCAAGAGGTCACGATAAGCTTGATTTTAGCCTGCCAGGGGCTATGCTGGTAACGATGGTGGTGCGCCTCACGTTCCTGGCCGTTCTCGTCCTGCGCGCCGCTTTCGCGCAAGGCGCCGCTCCGGAGCAGCTCTTCCGGGAGGCCGTCGAGGCGCAACAGCACGGGGACGACGCGCTCGCGGTCGCCAAGTACCAGGAACTGATCAAGCTTCGTCCGGACATCGTCGAGGCGCACGCCAATCTCGGCGCCGCGCTCTCTCATCTGCGCCGTTTCGACGAAGCCATCGCCGAGTACGAGCGTGCCCTCAAGGGCGCTCCGGACCGCATCCAGATCCGGGCGAACCTGGCCCTGGCGTATTACAAGGCGGGCCGTATCGACCGCGCCGTCACCGAGTTCGAGACTTTGCACAACCTCGCGCCGCAGGAGAAGCGCTTTACCCTTCTGCTTGCCGACTGCTGGCTCCAGCAGGGCGAAAACCGCAAGGTCATCGTTCTGCTGGATCCTCTCGATGCGCAGAATCGGGACGACCTGACGTTTTCCTACCTCTATGGCACAGCGCTGATGCGGGACAACCAGATCGAGCGCGGCCAGCAGATCATGGACCGCATCCTGAAGAACGGCGATTCGGCCCAGGCCCGTGTCCTCATGGCCTCGGCCCGGATGCGGATGAAGGATTGGCAGGGCGCCAAAGCGGACCTGGAACGGGCTATCGAGATCGACCCCAACCTCCCCGGAGTCCACTCCCTCTACGGCGTGGTGCTCGATGAGGCTATGGATGACAAGGCCAGCGCCCAATATCGGAAGGAATTGGAACTAAATCCGAACGATTTCGCGGCCAATTTCCACCTGGGCGTCTATGCGCTCCACGATAGCCAGCTCGATGCGGCCGAGGCGTATTTGAACCGCGCCCTCGCGATCCGGCCGCAGGACCCCGGGGCGCTGCTGCAGTTGGCCGATCTCCGCTCCGAGCAGGGCAAGCGCGAAGAGGCCTGCCAGATTCTCGAGAGCCTCACGAAAAGCTACCCGGATTTCCGCGAAGCGCACGTCGTGCTGGCCAACCTCTACTACCGTCTGAAGCGCAAAGCCGATGGCGACCGGGAGCACGAGATCGCGCAGAAGCTGAGCCCGCCCCCTCCGACTCACGTGCATTGAGCGCAAGCCCCGCGGGCTCGGGGCGTCAGCTCACGATTCCCTTCCCTTCCTGGATCGTAATGTACCGATTGATGGGAAGGGACGTGAAGCGGTCCACGCGCTTGGACGGCAGAGGCCAGCGGATCTCGAGGAAGTCCAGTTTCTTCGCCTGCCCGATGCCCAAAACCATGCGCGGATCGTGCGCCGAGAGATAGCTTCCGCCCCCGACTTTGAGCTGCGACCGCGTCGTTCCTCCGAATCCCCAGGTCGCGCGAGCGCCCACGGCGTCGATGTTGGCCGTGGTCCCGATCAGGCGTACGCCCAGCCAGTTGTTGCGCGCACCCACCTCGTTGTGGAGCAGCAACGGGGCGGCGCCGTTGTTGTTGATCAGCACGTCCACCCCGCCGTCGTTGTCGAAATCCCCGATGGCCAGCCCCCGCGCCGTCCAGTGGGAGCCGAAGGCCGGCCCGCCCTGGCTGCTGACATCGGTCCAGCGCCCGCCGTCGTTGTGAAACAGGAGCAGGGGCTCGGCGGTGGTCACGTTGTCCACGAACTCCTCGATCATGTCGTTGGGATGGCCGTTGGCGAGGAACAAGTCGACGTTGCCGTCGTTGTCGTAGTCGAAAAACTTCAGCCCCCATCCGCTCAGAAAATACGACTTCTTGCCAATTCCGGTCCGGTCCGCCACGTCGGTGAAGCTCTCGCCCCCGTCGTTGTGATAGAACCCAAATCGCTCCCGGTCGATGTTCGAGACGAACAGGTCCTCGCGGCCGTCGTTGTCGTAATCGGCGGAATCGACTCCCATGCCCGAGCGCGCCAGGCCGTCGGCGCTGTAAGCCACTCCCGCCGAGAGGCCGATCTCCTCGAACTTCCCGTTGCCCCGGTTGACGTACAGAAAATTGGGCACCAGGTCGTTGGTCACGAAGAGATCCATCAGGCCGTCGTTGTTGATGTCGGTGGCCACGACCCCGTGGCATTTCCCGGGGTTCTTTCCGATGTCGGTGAGGTGCCCCGTCTCCGTAAACGTGCCGTCGCCATTGTTGTGATACAGGGTGCTGTAGCGCGAGTCGAACATCGAGGGAACGCAGTAGTAGCGCTTCTTGGCCTGGTTTTGACCGCAGGTCTTGGGATTGTCGCCGCCATAATCGACGAAGACGCCGACGAACAGGTCCAGCCTGCCATCGTTGTCGTAATCGAACCACACCGCGGACGTCGTCCAGCCCCCGTTTCCTCCCAGGCCCGCCTGGGCGGTCACGTCCGTAAAGGTACCGTTGCGGTTGTTGCGATACAGAAAGTTGCCGCCGTAGGAGGTAAAGAGAATGTCCTGGTACCCGTCGCCGTTGTAGTCGCCGACGGCCACGCCTTCCCCCCAGCGCGCGGCATCCAGTCCGGCCTGCTTGGTGACGTCGGTAAACGTGCCGTTGCGGTTGTTGTGATACAGGGCGTTGCGCCCCGGGTTCTTGGGGTGATAGAAGACGGACGGCCCGGTATTGATCAGCAGGATGTCCATCCAGCCGTCGTTGTCGTAGTCGAGAAAGGCGCAGCCCGAGCACATCGCTTCCGGAAGCCAGTGCTCCGGGGACTTGCCATTGTCGTGGACCCACGCGATGCCGCTCTTCGCCGGCGGGACGATTTGAAAGATGGGGCCCGGCGCCGCGGCGTCCCCCGGACGCGCAGCGCGGGCGAGACCAAGTGCTCCGAGGTAGGCTAGAAGTTCGCGGCGGGAAAGCTGCATCGAACTTTTCATTGTAGCCGACGTGGGCGGCTTTGCTCCGGCCGGCACGGCCCGGCCCGCACAAACAGCGGCGCCGTCGGACGTTTCTCCAGCGCTCTCTGGCCGATCTCGAACCGTTTGGGTTGGGGTATACTGTTACCCAGCAGGGGACCCAAGATGGAGGTATCAGTGCTGAGCGAGTTTTTTGCGCAGCGGTCCCGTAGATGTGCTGCGCCCGTCATTTTGCTTCTGGCAGCCGGGGTTTCCGGGTCTGCCGGAGCCCACAAATCGCAGACCCCCGAGCCTCTGCCCCCGATCGTCGTCGACTACCCCGAAGAAGGCTCCCTTTTCCCTTGCGACATCATCCCGCCGACGTTTCTGTGGCGCGACGCGAACCCGGCCGCGACATCCTGGTTCATCCAAGTCGTCTTTGCGGAGCGAGGGCCCCATATCGGAGCGTGGTCCCGAGGCGAGAAGCTGCAGGTGGGTGAGATCGATGCGAGAATTCCCAGGTTCGTCCCGCCTACGCTGACCGCGCAGGAAGCGGCCGACCACACCTGGAAACCGGACGCCAAGACGTGGGCCACGATCATCAAGCATTCCGAGCGGCGGCCGGCGACCGTGATCATCACCGGTTTTCGCGACCAGAAGGCACGGGAGCCCGTTTCCCGCGGGCAGGTCGGAATGGCGGTCTCGCCGGATCCGGTCGGCGCCCCGATCTTCTACCGCGACGTGCCTCTGGTGCCGCCTCGTCCCGAAGATAGGGAAAGAGGGGTCATCAAGCCCCTGCCCGATTCGGTCCTTCCGTTGATCCGATGGCGCCTCCGGAGCGTATCCGAGCCGACCAGCAGGGTCATGCTGGAGAACCTCCCGACGTGCGCCAACTGCCATTCGATCTCGCACGATGGGAAATGGCTCGGCATCGACGTGGACGGGCCGCAGAACGACAAAGGGTTGTACGGACTGATCCCTATCCGGAAGGTCACCTCCATCAGCAATAACTACGTCATCCGGTGGAGCTCGTTCACCGAGGAGGGATCGCCCAAGCGCTTCGGGTTCATGTCGCAGATATCGCCGGACGGGAAATACGTGGTGACCTCCATCGAGATTCCCCATTCGCACGGGCCCCGCGCGGTCGATCGCATTTTTCAGGGCCAGTACAGTTACTACGGATTCGGTCAGGTCTTCTATCCCACCCAAGGCATTCTGGCCTGGTACAGTCATGAGACCGGAAAACTGCAACCCCTTCCGGGCGCCGACGACCCGCAGTATGTTCAGACGGCGGCGTTCTGGAGCCCGGACGATAAATTCCTCGTGTTCTGCAAGGCCAAGGCTCAGAACCCATACTCACCCGGGCAAAAGCCGCCGGAGTACGCCAACGATCCGAATGAGCTCCAGATCCAGTACGACCTCTATCGCATCCCGTTCAACGACGGCAAGGGAGGCCAGGCGGAGCGGATCGTCGGCGCCTCCGAGAACGGCATGAGCAACAACTTTGCCAAGGTCTCGCCGGACGGCAAGTGGATCGTCTTCGTCCAGAACAAGACCGGCCTCTTGATGCGCCCCGACAGCAAGTTGTATATCGTTCCGGTGACGGGCGGCGTAGCGCGTGAGTTGCGGAGCAATCTGCCATCCATGAATTCGTGGCATAGTTTCTCGCCGAACGGCCGCTGGCTGGTCTTCTCGTCCAAGTCCCCTTCTCCCTACACCCGCATGTATCTGACGCACATCGACTCGGATGGCAACAGCACGCCGGCGATTCTGATCGAGAACGCGACTGCGGCGAATCGCGCCGTGAATATCCCCGAGTTCATGAACGTCAAGCCGGGCGACATCGAACGCATGGAGGCGCCCGCCGTCGAGTTCTACCAGCTTTTCGACGTGGCCATTCAACTGGCGCTGAAGAAGCAGTACGACGCCGCCGTTCCCGCGTGGCGCACGGCTTTGGCTCAGGTCCCGGATGACTCCAAGGCGCACAACAACCTGGGTATCGCTCTTAATGCCACGGGAAAGGTCGACGAGGCCATTGCCGAGTACCGGCGATCCTTGGAGCTCGAGCCCCACAGTTCCCAGACCAACAATAATCTCGGGAGCGCGCTCGCGGAAAAGGGCAGGATGGACGAAGCCACTGCCTATTTCCAGAAAGCGCTGGAATTGGATCCGGACAATCCCAAGGCGCAAGTCAATCTGGGGGGCGCGCTGGCCGAGAGCGGCCGGCTTGCCGAAGGCATTGAGCATTTGCAGAGGGGCGTCCAGATCGAACCCGATTTCGCGGACGGGCAGAATAACCTGGGAGCTGCCCTGGCCAGGTCCGGAGCTCTGGATGAAGCCCTGGCCCACCTCGAGAAGGCAGTAACCCTGGCTCCCCGGGACGTCGGATATCGTTACAATTTCGGGCGGACTCTGGCGGCTAAGGGACGATTCGCCGATGCCGCGACTCAGATCGAGGAGGCGGCCAAGCTCTCCGGGATGAAAGAGCCGGTGATTCTCCAGATGCTGGCCGCGATGTATTCGGAAACCGGACGGTATCCGGAAGCGGTGACAACCGCGCAGCATGCGCTCGATCTGGCTGCGGGAGAGCGAAACCAGGCGCTGGAAACGGCCCTCAGGGCCGATCTCGATCATTACGAGGCCCTGGCGCAGAAGGGCCGGCAGCCGGCAGGTCCCGGCCAGCAGTGACCGAGCGCGGCCGGCAGAGTACTATTCTGTAAGGTGATGCGTGCGGCCCTTGTGCTGATCGTTCTGGCGGGCCTCGCCCGGGCGCAGGACTCCCCCGAGCAGCTATTCCGGGACGCCGTGGAGGCGCAGAAGCGGGGCGACGACGCGCGGGCCGTTCGCAAGTACCAGGATCTGGTTAAGCTCCGGCCCGACGTGCTCGCGGTGCGCGCCAATCTCGGCGCCGCACTGGCTCACTTGGGCCGTTTCGATGAAGCCATCGCGCAATACCGCGCGGCGCTGGCCTTGGCCCCCGGCCACCCCGGCCTGCGGCTGAACTTGGCGCTGGCATATTACAAGAAGGGCGACTTGCCCCATGCGGCCGCCGAGCTGAGCTCTCTCCACGACGGCGATCCGGACAATTTCCAGGTGGCCGTGCTGCTCGGCGGCTGCCACGAGCGCCAGGGCCGTCACGCCGACGCCATCGCCGTTCTGGCTCCCCTCGAGGCGGCTCACCCCGATGATCTCGACCTGGCCTGGGCGCTTGGGTCGGCGTTGATCCACGCGGGCCGCCTCCGCGATGGCCTGACCCGGGTTCAGAAAGTCGCCGAACGCGGCAACAGCGCGGAGGCCTGGTTGCTGGCGGGCGATACCTCGCTTCGCCTCAACTTCTTCGAGCAGGCGCGCCGCGACGCCGATGCGGCCATCCGCCTGAACCCGCGGCTTCCCGGCGCCTATACCTTGCAGGGAAAGACGCTCCAGTATCTCGGCGAAAACGAGGGCGCCACGGCCGCCTTGCGGAAGGCGCTTGAAGCCAACCCCGCCGACTTCGAAGCGCAACTGAACCTGGGAGCCGTCTTGAACTCGACACGGGACCTGGAAGGCGCGCGGCAGCACCTGTCTCGCGCCCTCGAACTCCGTCCCTCCTCGTCGCTGGCCCGCTTCGAGATGGCGCGCCTGGAGCGCACCGAGGGGAAGCTGGAGGCGGCCGTGCAGGACATGGAGGAAGTGGTGCGCGCCGACGCGAACTGGCTCCAGCCACACATCGAACTGGCGGCCCTCTATTACCGGGTGAAGCGGCCGGAAGACGGCGCCCGGGAGCGCGCCATCGTCGACCGGCTCACCGAGGAACAGCGGCAGCGGGAACTGCGCACACTCACTCCGCCGCCTCCTTCACCTTGAGAACGCGGTCGGCGGGCACGTTCCGCAGCGTCTGGACGATGCCGGATGGCCAGTGGATCTCGATCGATTCCGCCCTCTGGTCCGCGCCCAGCCCGAAGTGCACCGGGCCATAGCTGGAAGAGGCGAACCCCACACAAGTGGTCATGTGATTGTACTGCGTGCCGCCCTTGGCAACCAGCTTGATGCGGGCGCCGATGCCGTCCCGATTGCTCTTGGTCCCCTCGAGCGCGATATCCAGCCAGTGCCCGCTCGCCGGGCTGCGGTTCATCCAAATCTCCGCATCCGCGCCCAGCGCCGTGGTCACCACGTCCACGCGGCCGTCCCCGTCCAGGTCGCCGAATGCGCAGCCGCGGTGACGCCCCGCGGGAGCCGCCGCGAGCCCCGCCTCTTCCGTGAGCGCCTGCCATTTCCCGCTGGCGCCCAGGTTCCGAAACACCGTGTTGTGCTGCTCCACCACGGTGGCGGGCGAAGGGCGCGAGAGAACGTCCCCGCGCGTGACGAACAGGTCCTTCCATCCATCGTTATCGAAATCGTACAGGCCGGCGCCAAAACCCGACATCGGCCAGCTCAGCGCCCGCATCCCGCTCTGGGCCGTAACCTCTTTGAAGCCGTGCCCGCCCAGGTTCCTGAAAAGCGGGAAGGTCTGCCCCTTGAGCGCCACGAACGCGAGGTCTGGATAGCCGTCGTTGTCAAAATCGCGAAAATCAAGACCCATTCCGGAAATAAAGTTCCCGTCCTCTGCCAAGGCCACGCCGGCATCGAAGGCAATTTCCTCGAATTTGTTACCGAGATTATGAAATAAGAAGTTGTAATCCGCGTCGTTGGTGACGAACAGGTCGGGACGGCCATCCAGGTCGTAGTCCGCCATGCCCGCACCCATGCCCTTGCCGATGTGAGCCCGAATCCCCCACTCCTTCGAGACGTCGCGGAAGGTCCCGTCGCCGTTATTGAGAAACAACTGGTTGGGCAGCCCCTTGTAAAACCTCGGGCTGCAGTAGTCGGGCGCGCCTTTGTACTCGCACAGCGGTTCGGTGGCGTAGTCCCACTTCAGGTAGTTCACGATGAAAAGATCGAGCAGGCCGTCGTTGTTCACGTCCACCCAGACCGCGCCGATGGCCCACAAGGGGCCGTATTCGGGGTCCAGCCGGTTGATCCCTGCCTTCTGGGTGACGTCGGTGAAAGTCCCGTCTCCGTCGTTGTGGTAAAGCGTGACGTGGTGCGGGTCGCCCACGAAGAGGTCGGGGTAGCCGTCGTTGTCATAGTCGCCCACGGCCACGCTGCCGTCGTAGCCGCTCCCCTCCAGGCCCGCCGCCTTAGTCACGTCCGTGAAGACACCGTTGCCGTCGTTGCGGAACAGCCGGTCCGAGTACTTTGGCGAATCCTTCTTGAGCGTGGCGAGGTTGGCGCCATTGGTAAAGAAAATATCGGGACGGCCATCCCGGTTGTAGTCGAAGATCGCCACGCCGCCGGCCATCGTGGCCGGAACGTGCCGCGCCGTGGTCTCGCCGTGTTCCAAGTGGAACGGGATGGCCTGAAGCGAAAACCGGATGGGTGATGAAGGCCCTTCCGTGCGGCTGAAGACGACGGACGCGCCAAAGAGCGCGAGAGCGGCCCCGGCTGGCGCCCACGGCGCCCGCCGCCCGGCCCTGAGAAGCGCTTGAACCACGAAGAAGCCTCCGGACAAAAAAACGGGGGCGGCTTTCACCGCCCCCCATATTGTACTGCGCGGTCTTAAGACCGGTCTAGAAAACGTACTTCAAGCTAAACATCAGCACTCGTCGTCCGCCAGTGTTCAACGCGTTCCCAGTGGTCAGAGTATTCTGGTTGGTCTGCGCGATCACGTTGTTGTGGTTGAAGCTCAGGGCGATGTCCGAGTTATTCAGGGTCAGATCCGCATTGGGATGGTTCAGGAAGTTGTAGGTCTGCATCCTGAACTGGAGCTGCTGATGCTCCTTGAAGTTGAAGTTCTTGTAGATCGAGAGGTCGCTGTCGATGTAGCCCGGCCCCTTGATATACGGCCAGATGACGGTGCCATTCTGACCGAAGGTGGACGGTGGCGCGAAGCAGGCGGGGTTGAAGTACTTGCCGCCGCCACTGCGCGGATCGCAAATGACCTGCGCAATCGGTTCCCCGTTCGCGTCCATGTTGGTTCCGAGCCAATCCTGCGAGGAGTAGCCGGTTGGCCAGTTCGTGTTCAGAGAGGTCGTATTGGGCTGAATCGGCGCGCCGCTCTGGAGCTGCGTGACACCGGAAAGCTCCCAGCCGTTGACAACGCCGCCCAGGAACATGTTGTTGTGAATCGGGCTGGGCAGGTTGATCACATACGCAGCATTGAAAATGTGCGTGTGGTCGAACGCGAGCACGCCGTAGTTGCACGCGAGGCAATACGCGTCGACCGCGGCGCCCTGGCCGTTTCCGTTGTCGGTTTCGCCGTCACGGATGCCAAGGACCTTGCTGAAGGTGTAGTTCGCCGTAAACGTCACGCGGCCAGTCTGCTTCTGCCACGTCGTGATGAACGCGTTGTAGTTGGAGTAGCTGCCGTGGCCGACCATATTCATGCTGCCCGAGCCGCTAATGTAAGCGTACAGCGGGTAGTAATCTTTCACGTCAACGTTGTTGGCGCAACCGGGCGCCAATACGGCGCAGGGGTTTGCACCCGTCAACGGATCCGGCCCAAAGTACGCTTGGTTCGGCGTCTTGTTGATCGTAAAGATGTTCCAGTTGTTGTCGATCAACATGTCCCGGCTGCGATTGCCCGAATACTCGAATTCCGCCACGGAATTCCAGGGCACGCGCTGGGAGACGGTGAAGTTGAAGGTATAGGTATGGGGCGTTCTCGAGTCGCCTTCCTGCAGAAGTCCGGCCGGGAAGGAGCCAAAGCCCGTCGTGCTGCCCACGCTGGTGGACGTAGCACTGAAGGCGCTGCTGCCGGGTTGCCACGCCTGGTAGCCAATCGTGTTGGCCCATGTCCCTGACGTGAGGTAACCCAGCGGAGCGCTGTATGCGCCACTGGAGACGCTGTTATAGGCAAGCTGGTAACGGTATTCGCCGAAGCCGCCGCGAAGGACCGTCTTGCCGTTGCCGAACAGATCGTAAGCCACGCCTACGCGCGGTTCGGGGAAGAAAGCCTTCGACGGGAATCCGGACATCGGAATGCTGGGGTCGATGGCGTGATACTCCATGCCCGTCCACGCGGTGGTGTTGACCGCGCAATTGCCGTTGACCTGATTGTAGATGCTGCAGCTAGCGGTGGCCGTCGGCTGCTTGTAGCTGGCCCAATCCCAAACTCCGAGACCGGGACCGGTGGCCGGCGCCCAGTTGCCCATGTGATCCATACGGAGGCCGTAAGTGATGGTCAGCCTGCGGCTGACCTTCCAGGCGTCCTGGCCGTAGAACGAGTATTGGTAGTACTTGAAGTCGGACGTCGGGAAGCCGTTGGCCTGTTCGAAATTGGCCCGGCCCGTCACGAAGTCGGCCAGCGCATTGCCGCTGCTGTTGGGCAGGTAGTTGAAGAACTCGAGCGTGCCCTGTGCGGCGGGGGCGATGCTGCCATTGGTCTGCCAGTTCCGGTTGTAGTCCCAGTAGAAGCCGGCCTTCACCGTGTGAGTGCCCCACACCTTACTGACGTTGTCGGAGATGTTCGGGGCCTGAGACGTCTTGCCGAATTCGGCTACGTAGCCCTTGATCCCCATCGTATAGGCGCTATAGCCCGCAACGCCCGACGAGCTTCCGGACTGGTCATAGCCGGAAAGAAGGTTGGGAATCTGCGGGATGTAGGGGTAGGTGCCCGAGAACAGGTTGTTGACGTGAATATTCAGCTTGCTCGGATCCACCGCGGCAGGGTTCGAAAGGTTAATCGGGTTGACGAAGGTGGCGTCCGCGAAAACGAATTCGTTGGTCAGGGTCGGCGAGAAGACGTGCGTCAGGTTCCCGCTATACACGTTGGAAACCTGGTTCGCCGGCATGCCCGACGGATACGGCAACGCCCCGCCCGAATACCACCAAATGTTGACCGGGTTCTGATCGGCCTCATCCTGTTTGTTCCAGGAGAAGAACAGCTTGGTGTTGTCGCTGATGTTGTAGTCGCCGCGAACTCGGAGCTCCCAGCGATTCTGGGGCGGGTTGACCAGCGTCTGGTAGTTGGCGCCCAGGGTGTTCGCGGTCGTGGAAGTCAGGGGGGACGCCAGGTTGTTTAGTTCCGTCTGCCAGTAAGCAATCGAGTTCGGATCGACCAGGGTCGCCGGGATCATGCCGCCGGGGTAGATCGTCGAGCTGCAGTTGCCGCTGTTGGCGCACGGGATTACGTTCATCTGGCTTTCGCCATTGCCGTAATGGTTGTTCCAGTTCGTACCGAGGCTGGCGATGTAAGCCGGCGAGAAGTTTGCGGCCGTAGTGGCCACGCCGCCGGTGGGGTTGCCCATCATGGCCGGAGTGGCGATGAAACGGCTCAACAGATAGCCCGCCTGCTGCTGCCGCATATCTTCAAAAGCGGCATAGAAGAACAGCTTGTCGCGGTTCTTGTTGAAACGCGTGCCCGGAATCAGAATCGGTCCGCCGATGTCGCCGCCGGGGTAGTAGTAATGGTCGTCCGGCTTCGCAGCGCCCTGGCTCTTCAGGAAGGAGTCTTCGGAGTTGAACACGCCATTGCGGGCATAGAAGTAGGCCGACCCGTGGAACTGGGCTCCGCCACTCTTGCCGATGGCCTGGAAGGTTACCGGGCCCTTCGCGAATTCGGCGCCGTAAGCGGAGGTCAGCAGCGTAACTTCCGCCGTCTGGTCGGCGTTGATGTTCGCTACCTGCGTCCCCTGGTTGCCGGGATCGAGCAGGTTCGCGCCGTCCGACGTCATCGTCATACCACCAAAGGGCTGAGTTCCGTTGGCGGCGTACATGCCGATCGGGCCGGAGTTGTTGGCCGTGCCCATGGTCGGGTCGAATGAGCTGCCCTGGGTCAATCCATGGTTGAAGCCCATGCCCGGCATGATCTTGATCAGCTCGGCTGCGTCGCGGCCTGCGATCGTCATCTGGCTGATCATCTGGCTGTTCAGCGTGGTGCTGGCCTGGCCGGTGTCAACGGGCACAATCATCTCGGAGGCCGATACCACGGTGACCTCCTGCTTGGCTCCGCGGACGCTCAGCGTGATGTTCGGAAGAGTGGCGCTGGCGCCCTGCGTGATCTGGATGCCCTTTCCTTCCCAGCTCGTAAAGCCGGGCGCCGTGACCGTCACGGTGTAAGAGCCGACCGGAAGGGCCTGGAAGTCGAAAAAGCCGCTGTTGTTCGTGACGGAATCGCGGAGGGAGTTGGACGCCTCATTCTTCAACACGACCTTGGCGTTCGGGATGACCGCGCCGCTCGCGTCGTAGACTGTGGCGCTCAACCTACCGGTACCGACCTGACCAAAAGCGGGTAGTTGAGTGAAAATCAGGACTGCAACAAGCAGCCCTGCAAGGACTGTCGCGTGTTTCATTATTTGGGACCCCTTTTTGTCAAACACTGATGTGAATAGCCCGGCGCGGGACGAGGCCGATGCAGCGGCTTCCTGGTTACCGCTCCAGTGAGCCGGATGCCCCGGATTAGGAAACAAGGGTGCGCCTCGATACCAAGTTGTTTGGGAATTGAGTTTCGAGCTTCGATCAGAATCGCTGTGGCACGTCGATCCGTGCCATTCGTGACTGGAGCGGCCGCGCCGGCTGGACCCGCTGGAGTGAACCTGGGCGCCAATGGTCTGCCCAGGACCAGTCACGGTAGGATTGCCTGCCGTGGAGACGGAAATAGAGCACTGCCCCCCCGCTTCACAGCAGGCGTAACAGTTCAACTCTGCGTTCCCCATAACGAAGCAAGACCCTTTTGCGAGACTAGGCTAGAACCGTGACGCAAACCGCAGGCCCTCGATTCTTGCCTTAGTAGAGATTAGTGCGAATGTACTAGAGAGTCAAGTAAAATCTTGCACCAAAAACCATACGTTAACGATCATTAAGACTATGAAAAAACATAGTTCTAAATAGCTGAAAACAAACACTATCTGTCCTGTACGCGCGCGGCCGTTTTGGGGGCAGTTTCGCGCTATCCTGGGTCCCATGGAGCCCTTCCGGTTTGCCTGTGTTCCGGCCTGCACGAGTTGTTGCCGCCAGAAGGGATTTGTCTACCTGAGCGAGGAGAACCTGAGGCGGGCGGCTGCCTTCCTGCGCCTCAGTTCGGCCGCCTTCGAGCGGAAGTACGTCTACCGCACCAAGAACCTGCTGCGGCTCCGCAAACCCCGTGGCTCCCAATGCCACTTCTTGCGGGAGCGGGGCTGCGCGATCCATCCCGTGAAGCCGGCCCAGTGCGTCGCCTTCCCTTTCTGGCCCGAACTGGTGGGCTGTCGTACCGCCTGGGACCAGGCTGCGGCCTATTGTCCCGGCATCGGTTGCGGGCCGCCGGTGCCCGTCGAAACCGCACATCGCATCGCCGCCGAGATGCGGGAGATCTACCCGGGAGTCTACTGGCCCGCCGGAACGCGGTGATCGGCCGCCGGCGACCGCACTCTTGTCTCGCGCCAGTTTCTTGGCGCCCCGCCGGTCTATAACTATCTGAAAAATACTGCCTTCAGCTATGGACCTGCGTTTGCACGGGCGGCTGCGATGCTCGATCCAGTGGCCGGAAGCCTGGAACGTTACATGGATCTGCTCGCCGCCCGCCAGAAACTGGTTGCGTCGAACATCGCCAACGCCGAGACCCCCGGCTACCGGACCGTGGATATCGACTTTGAAAGCGAGTTCCGCAGCCTGGTGGAGGGCGGCCAGCCGCGGGTGGTCGAGGTCGCCGGCCTCGAGGTGAACCATGATGGCAATAACGTAAGCCTGGACCGCGAGGCGCGGATGCTGGCCGAAAACGGTCTGCGGTTCGACGTGGCGGAGACCCTGCTGAAGAGCCAGGTGCAGTCGGTGCGGGAAGCCATCTCGGGAGGCGGAGGCGGATGAGCCTGTTTTCCTCGCTGTCGGTCAGCGCTTCGGGCATGGCGGCCGAGCGGACCCGGGCGGCGCTGCTGGTCGAGAACCTCGCCAACGCGGACACGACCCGCACGCCCGAGGGCGGTCCCTATCGCCGCAAGGACGCGGTATTCGCTGCCGAGCCGGTTGCCTCGCCCTTTGGCAGCGAGTTCGCCAATGCGATCGGCGCCGAGGGCACCGGGGTCCGCGTCGCCGAAGTCATCGAGGACACCAGCGCGCCGGAGAAGCGCTACATGCCCGGGCATCCCGACGCCGACGCCGATGGTTACGTAGCCTTCCCCCGGGTCAACCCGGCCGAGGACATGGTGGACCTGATGTCGGCCTCTCGCAATTACGAGGCCAACGTGGCCGCCATCGCCGCCGTCAAGGACATGATTTCGCACTCGATCGATCTGCTGCGGTAGGGAGGCGCGCATGGTTTCGCCGGTGGGTCCGCTGGGAGCCGTAACGGGGGCGGCCGTCGCGCCCGCGACGGCGGCCTCCAGCCCGGGCACGGGATTCCAGGACGTGTTCGAAAAAGCCATCGCCGGGGTGGACAACCTGCAGCAAACCGCCGATCAGGGAATCGAGCGCTTTCTGGCCGGCGAAGGAGAGGAACTGCACTCGGTGGTAATGGCCACGCAGAAAGCCGACCTGGCCTTCGAGCTCTTCCTCCAGGTGAGGAACAAGGTAGTATCCGCGTACCAGGAAATTATGCGGATGCAGATATAGAGCGTTGCCGGAGACATGAGCCAGTTCAAAGCCCTCATCGCGAATCTGAGCCTGCGGCAGCGCATCCTGATCGTGGCCGCGGCCGTTTTGGTGGCCGGCGGTCTGGTTGCCTTCACGCACTGGAGGCGCGAACAGGACTTTCGCCCGCTCTACACCAACCTGGCGGCCGAGGACGCCGGCGCGGTGGTTCAGAAGCTGCGCGAGAGCGGAACCGAGTTCCGCCTTTCGGAGAACGGCACGACGGTGCTGGCGCCTTCCGAACGCGTGGCCGAGCTGCGGCTCCAGATGGCTTCGGCGGGCCTGCCCAAGAGTGGCCGCGCCGGCTTCGAGCTCTTCGACAAGACCAACTTCGGCGTCACCGACTTCGCCGAGCACATCAACTTCCGCCGCGCCCTGGAGGGCGAGCTCGAGCGCTCGGTCATGGCGCTGGCCGAGGTTGAGAGCGCCCGCGTCCACCTGACTTTCTCCAAGGACTCGGTGTTCCTCGAAGCCCAGCAGCCGGCCAAGGCCAGCGTCCTGGTGCGGCTGAAGCCGGGAGCGCGGCTGGCACCGGCCAACGTGCTGGCCGTCTGCCACCTGGTGGCGAGCGCGGTCGAAGGCCTGGCGCCGGAAGCGGTGTCGGTCCTCGACATGAACGGCAATCTTCTCAACCGGCCCCGCGCCACGGCGCCCGACGGCGAGCAGCCTTCCGAGGCGGCGCTGGATTATAAACAGCAGGTCGAGAAAGATCTGCTGGCCAAAATCAATACCACGCTCGAGGCCGTGACCGGCCCGGAGAAATACCGCGCGGGCGTCTCGGTGGAATGCGACTTCAGCGGCGGCGGGCAAACCGAGGAGGCCTTGGATCCGGCGCGTTCGGTCATGACCAGTTCCCAGAAGACGGAGGATGTCAGCGGCGCGAACGCCGCTTCCGGGGTGCCGGGGACCGCGTCGGCCTTGCCGCGGCCGTCCTCGCGGCCGGGGTCGAGCGGCCTGGGGATGACCCGCCGCACCGAGAGCATCAACTACCAGACCAGCCGCACCGTGCGGCACCTGCGGCTTCCGCAGGGCGTAGTGAAGCGGATCTCCGCGGCCGTTCTGCTCGACTTCGGGCTGCGCTGGGAGGGCAGCGGCCCGCGGGCCAAGCGCATTCTCGAACCGCCTTCCCCGGAGCGGCTCACGGCGGTCCGGGACCTGGTGGCCGGCGCGATCGGCCTCGACAACGCGCGCGGCGATCAGTTAATCCTGGAGGCCATCCCCTTCGAGCAGACGCTGGCCATCGAGCCGCCGCCGGCGCCCGCGCCGCCCCAGGCGCCGGCGCCTGGAACGGTGGCTTTGCCCCCCTGGCTCGAGCGCGTCCTCTCGCAGAAGGTGTACGCGGCCGCAGTCGCCGGCGCCGTGCTGCTGCTGGCGGCCGTGTGGTTCTTCATGCGCCGCAAGCGGCAGCAGGCGAACGTCGGCATGGTCGCCGCGCTGGCGGGCCGTGCAGCGGGAGAGATCGCGAGTCCGGCCGACGCGGCGCAGCGGGAGCTGGAGTCCCGGCTGGCCGAGCAGCAAGCCGCCAAGCAACGCCTGGAGGCCGAAGCGCTCAGCGCGTTGAAGCTCCCGCCGGTCACCACCAAGAAAGCCGAGGTGCTGACCAAGCACATCGCCGAGACCGTGAAGAAAGATCCGGTCGGAGCGGCGCAGATCCTCCGGACCTGGCTCAACGACATGGAGACCTGAGGCATGGTCCTCAACACGCAGTACTCCGACGAACGGGTTCCCGGCATTCAGAAGGCGGCCATTCTGCTGGTGATCCTGGGAGACCAGGCCAGCGCCGAGATTCTCAAGCAGCTCGACGAGGAGGAGGTCCAGGAAGTCAGCCGCGAGGTGGCGCGCATCACCCAGATCACCAACGAGCAATCCGAGTCCGTGCTCGAAGAGTTCCATCAGATGACCCTGGCGCACGACTACGTGCTCAAGGGCGGCCTGGACTACGCCCGCAAGCTCCTGGTCAACGCCTTCGGGCCGGATTCGGCGCGCCGGCTGCTGGACCGCCTGGTGAAGACCCTGGGCGCCGACATCACGACCTTCGACGCGCTGCAGAAAGCCGATCCGCAGCAGCTCGCCAAGTTCATCCACAGCGAACACCCGCAGATGGTGGCGCTCATTCTGTCGCACCTGAGCGCCTCGCAGGCGGCCGCGCTGCTGGTTTCGCTGCCCTCCGAACTGCGCGCCGACGTGGCGCTGCGCATGGCCAGCCTGGACCAGATCTCGCCGGAGATCATCTCCAAGGTGGCGTCCATCATCGGGCAGAAACTGAAAGCGCTGGGCGAATTCAGCCGGGAAACGGTGGGCGGCGTGCGCGCGGTCTCGGAGATGTTCAACCGTCTGGATTCTTCGACCAGCAAGGACATCCTGGAGAAGATCGACCACCAGAACGGAAGCCTGGCCGAGACCATCCGCCACCTGATGTTCGTCTTCGAGGACCTGCTTCTGATCGACCCGGGCGGCATCAAGGAGATCCTCTCGCGCGTCGACCGCAAATTGCTCACCATGGCTCTCAAAGGGACCAGCGACGAGCTGAAAAAGCATTTCATGGACTGCATGTCGCAGCGCGGCGCGGAGATGATGCGGGAGGACATGGACGCACTCGGCCCGGTCAAGATCAAGGAAGTCGAGGCGGCTCAGCAGCAGATCATCGCCATCGTGCGGCAACTGGAGTCGGAGGGCATGATCGACCGCCGTCAGCAGGAATCGCGACGCATCATAGATGAAAGTGGTTCGGCCGAGGTCTACCCGTTTTCGCCCCTGGGCGATCACGGTCACACTCGGCTCGTAGGTCATTGAGCACGGAGCGGTAGGGGCGGTCCGTCGAACGAGCGTCAGGCCGGGAATGTCCGTAACCCGTTTCTCTGCCGAGCCCATGAACAAGGCAATCTTGCGAGCCAGCTCCGCCCGCAATTCGTGTGCCCGATCTGACACCGGAGCGGCGTGTCCCCTTTGGTTCTTCATGGATCTCCTCTGCTTTAGGATAACCACTGCTTCTGTGCGCGGATCAACAGTGCAAGAGAACTAGGCAAGAAATCGGAAGGATCGGGATACCGCCTCCAGGGCTCTCGATCTAACCTAGAGATGAGGGGAAACAGTTCCTAAGGAGAAACAATGCAGAAGCGCAAACTTGGAAACAGCGGCCTGGAAGTGTCGGCTCTCGGGCTCGGCTGCATGGGAATGAGCTTTTCTTACGGTCCGCCCAAGGACACGCAGGAGATGACCTCTCTCCTCCGGGCAGCCGTGGAACGCGGCATCACATTCTTCGACACTGCCGAGGTCTACGGCCCGTTCTTGAACGAAGAGTTGGTGGGCGAAGCTCTCGCTCCGTTCCGCGACCGGCTGGCGATCGCCACCAAGTTCGGGTTCGACGTCAGTCCTGATTCCGATCCCCGCGGGATGAAGGGCCCCGCGCCGGCCCTGAACAGTCGGCCGGAGCACATCAAGCAAGCCGCCGAGGGCTCGCTCAAACGGCTCAAAGTCGATGTCATCGACTTGCTCTATCAGCACCGGGTTGACCCGAACGTGCCAATCGAAGACGTAGCGGGAGCGGTGAAGGACCTGATTCAGCAAGGCAAGGTCAAGCACTTCGGCCTTTCCGAAGCAGGGGTGCAAACCATCCGCCGCGCGCACCGAGTCCAACCGGTCACCGCTCTCCAGAGCGAATACTCGCTGTGGACGCGGACTCCGGAGAAGGAAGTGATACCGACGCTTGAGGAACTCGGAATCGGCTTTGTCCCCTATAGCCCCCTGGGCAAGGGCTTCCTCACTGGCAAGATCGACGAAAACACCAAGTTCGACAGCACCGACTTCCGCAGCACCCTGCCTCGCTTCACGCCGGAGGCTCTCAAGGCGAATCAGGCCCTGATCGATCTGCTCGCCAGCATCGGGGAACGGAAGAAGGCGACACCCGCTCAGATCGCACTCGCCTGGCTGCTGGCCCAGAAGCCGTGGATTGTACCGATCCCAGGCACCACGAAGCCGCACCGCTTGGACGAAAACATCGGAGCAGTCTCAATCGAACTCACGCCCGACGATCTCCGCGACATCGAGAGCGCCGCCTCAAAGATCACGGTGCAAGGCGCTCGGTACCCCGAAAAGCTGGAGCGGATGACCGGCCGCTGAGCGAACACGCGAAGGAGTTCAAGAAATGGAGATCAAACGAAGCGGCTCACAGCCTTCCGGCAAAGGACCGGCGGAGTACTTTACCGGCACGGTGCGCATTGACCCGTTGTTCAACCCGCCCGCTCCGGCCCGCGCGTTCGGCGCCAGCGTGACGTTTGAGCCCGGCGCCCGGACGGCATGGCATACGCACCCGCTGGGCCAGACCCTGATCGTGACAGCCGGCTGCGGCTGGGCACAGCGTTGGAGCGGACCAGTGGAGGAGATCCGGCCGGGTGACGTCGTCTGGTTCGCGCCCGGTGAGAAGCACTGGCATGGGGCCACGGCAACTACGGCGATG